>Ga0209402_10000050_pt1 | contig 136070 bp, 124 predicted proteins | sample ArcticOcean_MG_C_3_FD_187437 | JGI IMG/M metagenome (GOLD analysis project Ga0209402, IMG submission 187437) | Marine microbial communities from western Arctic Ocean - ArcticOcean_MG_CB8_126 (SPAdes) (version 2) | ecosystem: Environmental > Aquatic > Marine > Oceanic | place: Arctic Ocean...
CGCAGGCCGCATCGTCAGGAAAAAGTCGCTGGAACCCCGGAAGCGATTCCGGGAACGGAAGGTCATCTCGGTCGAGAACGTCCACAGCCGCCTCCTATCCGCTTGACGCCCACCCTAGATGTAGGGGGTGTGGGTGTCAAGCGGATAGGCACGGTCTATTGCCCTTCCGCCGCCCTGGCAGAGAATGGATCTTACGTGGCCCGGACACTGGCCGGGGCGCCACTATTAGCGGTGCGCGGCGATGATGGCGTGGTGCGGACCTTCCACAACGCTTGCCGGCATCGCGGCATGATGCTGGCTGAAGGCAGCGGCAAGACCCACACGTTCATCTGTGGGTATCACGCCTGGGCCTATGGATTGGACGGCAGCCTGAAGAATGTCACGGGCATGGACGGCTTCCCGGAGCTCGACGTGGCGTCGCACGGCTTGGTGCCGGTTCATACCGAGGAGCGCGGCGGCCTGGTGTTCGTGACGCAGAAAGATCCGATTTCAGGCGGTGCCCTTGAGTATCTGCCGGATCTGATCGCGCCCGGCCAGGAGGTATTCGAGTATACCAGTTTCACCGATGACGCTAATTGGAAGCTGCTGCTGGAGACCTCGATGGAGGGCTATCACATCAAGGCCCTGCACAATAAAAGCTTCTACCCCTACGGCTTCGATAATCTCAACGTCGTCGAGACTACCGGGCTAAACTCACGCATAGTCTTCCCGTTCCGGCGGATCGAGAAACTTCGCCAGATCCCGAAGGAGAAATGGCGAGCCCAGGGGATGCTGACCTATGTAACCCAGCTATTCCCCAATACCCGGCTTGCGATCTTGTCGAACCACTATTTGCTGGTCATCCTGGAGCCGATCACCCCGAGCCAATCGCGCTGGGTGATCTATCGCCTGCGCCCGCCCAGCGCCGACGGCACGGTTGAAGATTTGGAGAAATCAAAACGCGACGCCTCTTTCGTCAAGGACAACGGCGTTGTCGAGGACCGGGCGGCGGCCTGTTCGATCCAGACTGGGATGGCTGGTGAGAGCAATACCCATTTTACCTTCGGCCGCTTTGAGAAGTCGGCGGTGCATTTTCATCAGAAATTGCGGGCGCATTTGGACGAATTGTCGACGTTGCTTTGAACGTTTGATCAGGCTCGCCTCGCTTAGGGCTGCCATTTCGGTTGCCGCTTTTCCAGGAACGCGACCAGGCCTTCGCGACCATCGGCGGTGCTGAAGATATTGCACAGGGTCTCCACCTGATTTTCCACGTTCCGCCGATAGTCGAGATCGTTGGCGCGCATGAACGAACGCCGGCCCAGGGCCATGATCAGCGGCGATTTGGCAGCGAATTCCAGCGCCATGGCAAGGGCGCGCGGGATCAATTCAGCGCGCGGTACGGCATGATTGATGATTCCCAGAGAGACCGCGTCCCGAGCGGAAATAGGTTTGCCGCCAAACAATAGCTCGAACGCCTTGTGGCGGCCGATCTGTCGCGGTAGGTGGACATAGTGGATCGCTGGAATTACCCCGACATCGATTTCCGGGTATCCAAGATCGATGTCGTCGGCGGCGTAAATCATATCGCTGGTGATCGACAGCGTCATGCCGGCGCCGCGCGCCGGACCGTTGACCACCGCGATGGTTGGCTTGGTCATGGCGTATTGGATGTTCATCGTCTCGATGTAGAACTTGTCGACGAAGGCCCGCAGGTCGTGCACGTCTCCGTCTGCCACCATGCGCAGATCCATGCCGCCGCAGAACATGCCGGTAAGTGCGCTGGTGATAATCACCGCGCGCACATTCCGGTCGGCTTCGGCACGGCGCAGGGCAGCGTGAATGGCGTCGATCATCGGGTGATCGATAGCGTTGACCGGCGGTCTGTTCAAGGCGATGAACGCCACTCGCTCCTTCACCTCGTAGTCAATGCGATGGTTCAGAGACATTGCTTAACTCCATGGCCGGAAAACGCGGCTTTTCTTCGGTGATGGGGTAAAAGGAACCCCGTCTTTCGGGCATACTTGACGGTGACTGTCAGCTGGATGCAAGCGCAGCGCGAAGCTTGTATTTCAGGACCTTGCCGCCAACCGTTGTCGGGAAGGCATCCATCTCGACGATCCGCTTGGGCGTCTCGAAACCGGCCAGTCGCGCGCGGGCGAATGCAATCAGCGCTTCCGCATCCAGTTCGGTGCTGTTTTCCGGAATAACGCAGGCGATGACAGCCTCGCCCCATCGATCGTCGGGGACGCCGATCACCGCCGCGCGAGCCACGCTCGGGTGCTGCTGCAGCACGGTTTCAACCCGGATACTGGATACATTTTCGCCGCCGGATTTGACGATATCCTTGTAACGGTCGACCATGATCCGGATTTCCTGCTGGTGGTAGGCGAAGCTGTCGCCGCCATGGAACCAACCGCCACGCAAGGCGTCTTGTGTCGCCTCCCGGTCCTTGTAGTAACCGGAGAACATGGCGGGCGAGCGATAGACCGCTTCGCCAGCGACCCCCGGTTTGCCACGCAGGTCGTTGTCGGCTTCGTCGAACACCGTCGCCGCCATGATCGGGCTCGGTTTGCCGACGTGATTGATTTCTGGCGCCTCGCGCAGATAGAGGTCGCGATGGCGGTCGATAAAGAACCGGTGACAGCCGACGACCTCGGTTTGGCCGAGCAATTCGTAAACCTTCACCGTCGGGCTACACAGACGCCGAAACGCGGCCAATGAGCTCGGCGCAATCGGCGCCCAGCCGAAAAACATCACCGTCATACTGTTCAGGTTATAGGCCGAAGGCGCCTCCTCGGCAGCGCGGACCAACTTTTCAACGAATTGCGGCGAGCCGCCGAACAAACAGGTAACTCGTTCCTGGGTACAGGTACTGGCGACGGCATGGCCATCGGGTTTGCGGCCGATTACCGCCGTCCCGCCGCAGACCAGGGGACCGAACACACAGAGATGATCACTAATATGGTAGACCATGGGGGTGAACGCCGCCAGGCAGATCTCGCTCTCATGATCGAGGCCGCGGGTCATGGTCAACATATGGCTATAGGCCGCCATGGTGGTGTAGGTATGCGAGACCATCACCGCCTTCGGGCTGGCCGTGGTTCCCGAGGTGAACAGGATTTCCCAGATATCATCGCCGTGGATCCTGACATCCGGCTCGCCATCGCCGTGCGCTGCGATGAAGCGCTCGAAGGATGCGATGGCGTCGTCAGGTCCGGCGCCGATCGACAGAATCGGTTTAATACCGAGCGGACTGATGCTCTCCGCCAACCTTCCCCACAGCGCATGATCAACGATCGCCAAGCGGGCATCGACCCGAATCAAGGCGTCGGCCATTACATCCGGGGCCATCATCACATTGATCGGTGCCGCGACGAGACCGGCCTTGGCGATCCCGATCTTCGCGAGCCAGGCTTCGTTGGAGTTCTCGCACAGCATGGCAATGCGGCTCGACGGCGCCAGGCCGAGGCTTAACAGAGCGTTGGCGACCCGGTTGATGATCCGGTTGGCCTGGGCATAAGTTACCCGCGCATACGCCGGATTAACGGTGGCGTCCGGCGTGGCGACCAGAGCAATTTTGTCCGGCTCGTTCCAGGTCATGCGTTCGATGATGTCGCCGACCGATACCCGGTTCCACCGATCGTCATTGCGCCGGTTGGTGAGACTCTCAACGTCGAGTACCATGCTCTATTCCATTCGTTTTTTTTGGCACGGAAGTGGCTGGCGCTGTCGCACCGGAGTTGCCATTTTACCGTCGACGATAGCGGGCGAAGGCCGTGGGCTGCAAGAACCAGCCGATGCGCTGATCCGGCCGAGGTTGTCTTTAACAATTTGGATCTGCCGCATTGACCAACCCTTTTCCTTACCTCGTACTTTGTCTGCTGTAACGATCCGGAGCCTCACCATGGGCAAGCCTCAATCCGACCCGGCGCTCAACGCGCTGCAGATCTTTCATATCAATATCAACTGCGAGGATTTGGACCGCTCCCGCGCGTTTTACGAGCTGATCGGGTTTCGTGCAGTTAATGAATTCGATTCATCGAACGAAGGCCCTCCACCGAGCTTCGCCGAGATTGGGCTCTCGTCGATTTTGCGGCTGCCGGAAGATTGCGACGCGCGGGCGGTTCTCCTGGCGCTATCGGATGATCCGCGTGCGACCCGGCTTGATTTAATAGAGTGGGTGCGACCGAAAAGTCAGGTCGTGCCCGGTGGCGACCTGGCTCGGTTAGGCTTCGGACGGGTTTGTCTGAAGGTTCGCGATTGCCGGGAGCTGCACGATCGGCTGACCGCGGCCGGCTATGTCGCCTATAGCGAACCGACGCTGATCAACATGGGAGGGACCCGCCAGCTAATCTTCTGTGTTGAGGACCCTGATGGCATTGTCGTGGAGTTTATGCAGTTCCTGCGCGACCCCAAGCTGGAGTAAAGCGCTCCGCTGGCGCGGTGAGAGAAATGGCGTTGATGAAACCCTGGTTTCAATGGCGTTGCAGGGTTTAGGACAACTCAATAGAGTTTCTGGCTTGCTGTATCCGCGAGCGGCCCTTGTGGACGGTATAGGCGCCCAACTTAGTGTCTGAAAATTGTGTAATTCTTTGACTATAAAGGAAAAATATCCATGAAATCGATCGAACTCTATACTTGGAAGACCTCGAACGGGAAGAAGGCGACGATTATGCTGGAGGAGTGCCGCTTGCCGTATAATCTCCACCCGATCGATATCTCAACCGACATTCAGTTCTCCGAGGACTTCGTCAAGATCAACCCGAACTCGAAGATTCCGGCGATGATCGACCCGGATGGGCCGGGCGGAAAGCCGGTCACCTTGTTCGAGTCCGGTGCGATGCTGATGTATCTGGCGGAAAAGACTGGCAAGTTCATGCCGCAGGAGATGGCGGCCCGCTATGAGGTGATTCAGTGGGTGATGTTCCAAATGGGTGGTATTGGCCCAATCTTTGGCCAGGTGCACCATTTTAAACGTGCCGCCAAGGAGCAGGTGCCGTACGCGATCAACCGCTATTACAACGAATGCCGGCGGCTCTATGGTGTGTTGGACGGTCATCTGGAGGGCCGCGACTATCTGGCCAATAATGAAGTGTCGATCGCCGATTTCTGTGCCCTGCCCTGGGTGTTCCGTCATGACTGGCAAGAAGTAGATCTAGCTGATTTCCCGAACGTCAAGCGGTGGTATGACACCTTGATGGCGCGTCCGGCGTTGACCCGGGGGATGAACCTACCGGCATAATGGCGCGGATAAGAATCGAAAGGGGCCGGCGGAATATGGGCGGCGGCGCTAGAGTGCGATCGGTTTAGTCAGAATCGCGGAGCGATGAAGACTAAGGCGTGAATTCGCCTCTAGTCTCTCACCCCCACAGAAAGGAGCCGTGATGATTGAGAAAAAGACCAGTGATGAGTTCGTCGTGGTTTCCTGCGGCATGCTTGGCTACGGTTTTCCTGAGGCCTCGCTTAACGCGGCGGTGGCGGCGGGGGTTGATCTGATCGCCTCCGATGCCGGCTCCAGTGATCCGGGGGCGTATTATCTCGGTTCGGGCAAGCCTTTCGTCTCCCCGACGATGACCAAGAGGGACCTGAAGTTGCTGATCAAAGCCGGCGCCGATACCGATGCGCCCTTGGTCATCGGGTCGGCTGGCGGCGCCGGAACTGACGGGCAGGTCGACGCCCTGGTCATGATCGCCCGCGAGGCGCTAGCCGAGCTGGGGATCACCCGAAGCTTGGCAATATTGAAGACCGAGCTTGATCCGGCTACTGTCCGCGAGGCGATTGCGGGACAGCGAGTTCAGACCTTCGAGACCTTCACGCCGCTATCGCCGGACGATGTCGATCAGGCGGTGCGGATCGTTGCCCAGGTCGGATGCGAGTCGTATTATCCAGCGTTGCGGCAGAAGCCGGACATTCTGATCGTCGGGCGGGCTTGGGACGTGGCGAATATCGCTGCCTTGCCGATCCTGTTGGGCTATCCGCGCGGTCTGGCGTTACATATGGGTAAGATCCTGGAATGCGGCTCTCTAGCGGCCCGACCGGTGGCCGGCTCGGACCTGATCCTCGGACGGCTGCGCGACGATCATTTTATCGTCGAGCCGACGGACTCGGCCAAGGCGTGCACCATTGCCTCGGTCTCGGCCCATACTTTCTACGAGAAGACCGACCCGGTGATGCTAGCCGGGCCGGGCGGCACCGTGGACCTGCGCGCCGTGGTCTTCGACCAGATTGATCCGCGCCGGGTCAAGATCAGCGGCAGCGCCTTTCACCCGGCCGATAAATACACCGTCAAGCTGGAAGGCGCCAAACTGGAGGGCTATCGCCATACCAGTATCGGCGGCGTGCGTGACCCGGTGTTCATCCGCCGGATCGACGCCTTGCAGGCTAAGGTCGTCGAGCATATCCGCAGTTTTCAAAAAGGTATCGTTGATCCCTCCAGCTATACGATCAACTTTCATCGGTACGGTATCGACGGGGTGATGCGCGCCTGGGAGCCGGTGAAGACGCCGGCCCACGAGGTCGGCCTCCTAGTCGATGTCGTCGCTGAGACACCGGAGCTTGCCGAGATCGTCTGTGCAATGGTCCGCAGCACCCTGCTGCATGTTGGCTATGAAGGACGTATGGCGACGGCGGGTAATATCGCCTTTCCATTCTCCCCCGCTGATACGCCGGGCGGGCCAGTCTACACGTTCAACATTTATCATTTGATGGAGATCGATGATCCCGAGACGATCGGTCGGTTGGAGATCGCGGCGTGAAGGTATTGTCTGAAATTGCCGAGGTGATCCGGTCGAAAAATGCCGGGCCCTTTGTCGTTACCTTCGATGTGTTGTTCACAACCGAGGCAGACTATCACGCGGTCGAGGCGGCGGGACTGGTGACCCGGCGCGCGGTATCGGAGCTTTATGGGGTTTCGGAGAATGAGCTGCTGGGCTTTGAATTTTACCCCTTTGCCCGCGCCATCAAGTTTTCGATCAAGAGACCGGTCGGCTCTGGCACGCCGGGAGACTCCGATGTCTACGGCGCTCAACAGCACGCTCCCTTGCTGGATCTGCCGGCCTTGCCCTGAGCCGGTCGAAGGAAGATAGACCTCTCAGTTATCGGCGCAAAAGTGATCCAGGATGAGGCGCGTTGGTGGGACCTGCGGAATTGGTGCACTCTTCCCCGCTACTCCGCGATTCCCACTTTGAGCCCGTCAATGGCGATCGCCCGGGCCGGCGCGCCGTCGCTGTCCGGGAGTTTTAAGGGCAGGCCGACGAAAAACGTCCGTTCGCCTTCTATCGCGACCATGTTGCGCAGATACTCGAACATGATGATGCCGTTGCGCAGCAAATGGTAATGCGTCGGATGCTCCGGCAGCGGTGGGCGCTTCTCGCCGGTCAGAAAATAGCGGATGCAATAGTCCTGCGGGAAGTCGAAGGCGATCGCCTTGATCTTGGCGTCACGCAGCCATTCGGCCGCCTCGGTGGTCACATAGGGGGCGTTGCGCCAGAAATCCTCGGTGTCGATGGATTCTTTCTCGTCCCAGCGGGCCCGCAGCAGCACGATGTCACCCTCGCGAACATGAGCGCCCGCCGCCGCAACCATGTCGGCGGTGACCGGGCGGTGCGGCGCAACCGCGCTCACATCGACTACGGCGGCTGGGCCGACCACCATGTCCATCGAGATTGCATCGGTGGTGAAGCCATCGGCGACCACGTGACGCGGCGAATCCATATGGGTAAAGCCGTGGGCAATCCACCCGGCCCAGGTTGACTGCACGTTATTTTCGTCATGATTGCGCAGCATCCGGCGCTCCACCGGCCAGCGGAAATGGTTTTCAACGATCGGTGTCGAGAGGTCGACGATGCGCATGGCTCGGCCTTTATTCGCAGGTGACTCGGCAGATGAGTTGGCAGTTTATTAAAATTGCTGCCGTTGGTAGATGGCGTCAGCAGCGGTTCGCGCCGGCAAGGGCTCTTCGGCGACCTTATGTGAAAGCTATACTCGGCTAAAATACAGTAATAATCCACAAGGGGTTTTTATGATCACTGCCGTCTCGGCGATCGTCGCGATGCTGTTGGCCGTGGCTTGGGCGGCGATGATCTACAGAGTCAATGATCTGACTCGGGTCGTCCAATTGGCCCCGCGACCGATTATCCGGCCCGATATGCTCTCGGTGATTGGCTATGAAATCATAGTGATACAGGGTGGGACCCGGCGTTAACCGTCAGCGGCGCGATACTCTGACTTTCTCCGCGCTGCCGGCGCCCGATGGCGCAGAGGTCGACTGCGCCGCGATCCTAAATCGGTATCCGCCTTGCGCACCCTGTCATTGGGGCGGGATCGGGCGGTACTGTTGCCGGTACGGTTCGAAACGCTGTCGTACCCGCTCTACCTGGACAATTTGATGGCGGTATTGCAGGTGCTGTCGAAGGATCTGCGGCCGCAGCTGATCGAGTGGACCGACCTGCCGCCCCGCCTCGATGCCATGGCAAGGCACTCCAGCGGTTCTGCAAGACGGTTTTCATCCATCCGAGACAGCCGTTTGCGGGTTGGATGAGGCCAAGAGCTTGGGGTTGGCAGGTTGGCCCTCTCCGCCGCCGTCTTCGCCACCGCCGCTGGCCGGGAAGCCCTGGAGGCTCTGGTCGCCAAGGTTCGCAGATGGGACTATTGGTTATGTTGCTCGATGGGAGCGGCGAATTGGACTGGCCCAAAAAATGAACCTGGCGTATTCCCGGATGAAGAATTAGGTCGGGTTGGTCTTGCGCCGAGGCCGGTGTACCGCAATCGTTCCATGTGCCTGGCCGAGACGATGCGAGCAATCTTTCCCGGTTGCTAAAAATCCACAACGCCGCTCTTTCAACCCGGCATGGCGATCCTCTATAGTCGGTAGTCGAGGATCGGGTACCGGAACGGAAACCATGGCTGGAAAAATTAAAACTTCGCCTCACCAGGAAGACTATAGCTTCGATATCGCGAAGGTTTTCGCGTCTATGGTGTCGGTACGCTCGCACATTCCGGAAGACGCCCATACGGCGTCGATCCTCGGTACCGAACGGGGCGGCAATGGAATCGTCATTCGTGACGAGGGCGTCGTCCTGACCATCGGCTATCTGGTGACCGAGGCGGAAACCATCTGGCTGACCGACCATGCCGGCAATGCCGTGCAAGGACATGTGCTCGGTTATGATCAGGAAACGGGTTTCGGACTGATCCAGGCCCTGGGCCGGCTTGATGCAAAAGCGATCAGTATCGGCAAATCTTCCACCGTTCGCGAGGGCGATCCGGTCATGCTCGCCGGGTTTGGTGGGCAGGCCAGTTCGATCAATGCCGAAGTGATCGCGGTTAGAGAGTTCGCCGGATACTGGGAATACCTCCTGGATGAGGCGATTTTCACCTCGCCGGCGCATCCGAACTGGGGGGGCGTCGGGTTGATCGGGCCGAATGGCGAGCTGCTCGGCATTGGCTCGCTGTTCATCCAGCATGGCGGCGCCGATGGCGAAGCGGTCGATGGCAACATGGTGGTGCCGATTGATCTGCTGGCGCCGGTCTATGATGAAATTGTCACCCTTGGTCGTCCCAGCAAGAAACCGCGCCCGTGGATGGGGCTGTTCGGTACCGAGGTCGAGGACCGGGTGGTAGTCGCGGCGCTGACCCAGGATGGGCCGGCTGACCAGGCCGAGGTCGAAGTTGGCGACATCGTGTTGACCGTCGCCGGACAGCCGGTGAATTCTTTGGCCGATATGTTCCGGAAGGTTTGGTCGCTGGGACATGCCGGCATCGAGGTGCCGATGGCGCTTGGCCGGGACGGCGAAATCATTCAGGTCAGCATCGAAACGATCGCCCGCTCGGCTCTGCTGAAGGGACCAAAGCTCCACTGATCTGCTAGCGCCCATGCCCGGTTTGGGCGGCTGTTTTGCCTGATGAATTCCAGTGCCGGCGGTTGATTGCGCTGATACCACCGTCGGCCCTGCTGTTATCCCTCTTTTTACGCCACCTTTTACTGCTCCTGGCGATGTCCGGGACCACCAGCCATAGAACACGCCATGAAAATCGGATTTATCGGCCTCGGCTTGATGGGCCAAGCCTGCACCGCCAGGTTGGTTGGGTCCGGCCACGAGGTTACCGGGTATGACCTCCAGCCTGAAAAGATCGAAGTCGCCGCCAAACACGGTGTCTGGCCAGCGACCTCGCCCGGTGAAGCAGCATCCCAGGTGGATTGTGTCATGTTATCGGTGACTTCCACCGACGCCGTGGGCAAGGCCGTGTTCGGTCTCGGCGGCGTCGCCGAGAGCGGAGCCGCCGGCAAAACCCTGATCGATTTATCAACGACCGAGACGGCGGCGACCCACGAATTCGCCGAGCGGCTCAGCCGGGAGAGCGCAATGGGCTGGATCGACGCCCCGGTATCCGGTGGCCCGGAAGCAGCCGCGGCCGGTACGCTGGCGATCATGGCGGGCGGCGCCGAGGCGGACCTGCTGAAGGTCGAGCCGGCAATCCACGACCTCGCCGGGGTGTTAACCCATATGGGGCCAGTTGGGGCCGGTCAGGTCACCAAGATGGTCAATCAAATCCTGGTCCTGAATACCTATGTCGTCCTCGCCGAAGCCCTGGCCTTGGCCGAGGCCGGCGGGGTCGACGCTTCGAAAATTCCCGACGCCCTGGGCACCGGCCATGCTGGCTCCAACCTACTGTGGGCGGTGTTTCCGCGCACGGCCGATCGTGACTTCGTGCCGCGTGGCTATGCCCGCCAGGCGCTTAAAGATCTCGATATGGTCAAGGATCTGGCCCGTCAATTCAAGGTGCCGACACCGATGTCCGGGCAATCGGCCGAGCTTTTCCGCATCCTGGTGGCCAAGGGACATGGCGAGATCGATGGAACCGCGATCCTGAAACTGTTCGATCCCGCCGAGCGGCTCTAGAAAGCTATCTGATTTTCCCAGGATGTAGTGCGGTGACTGGGGCGAAGGTCAGCGGTTTTTGGTTGGCCGGCGGGCGGCGCTAGCGCCGCCCGCCATCACCCCGACTCGCACTCACTGATGTCAGATAAAATCTCACCCGTCGTCCTGGCGAAAGGCAGGGCCACGCCTGAAGCGGTTCGGCGTGACGGAAGACGGTGTGTATTGGCGTTAGTTTGGCGGTATTGTGCCATTCGTAGCTCGCTGCAGCCTCAGGCATGGGCCCTGGATCAAATCCAGGGATGCGGATATTGAATGCGGCTGAGATCTTCCGAACGCGGTGCGGCTAGATCAAGTCTCGCCATCGCCGCTCCGCTTGTCGGTGCAGCCACGCACGGATTACCAAGACGACAGTCGGGGTTTCCCGATCTCCATTCCCACGCGACCCGGAGCCCTTGCGACTCCCGCCCGCCACAGGCATCATCCGGCCACCGAAAATCTACCCGAGGTTACCATTCATGAATGGCGCTGAATCACTGGTCCAGACTTTGGTCAAGTCCGAGGTCGAGGTTTGTTTCACCAATCCCGGAACCTCCGAGATGCATTTCGTGGCGGCGCTCGACTATGTCGATGGCATGCGCTGCGTGCTGGGATTGTTCGAGGGGGTGGTGACCGGAATGGCCGATGGCTATGCGCGGATGGCGGATAAGCCAGCTTCGACCTTGCTGCATCTCGGGCCGGGGCTCGGCAATGGGTTGGCCAATCTGCACAACGCCAAGAAGGCATTCTCGCCAGTGGTCAATATCGTTGGAGAGCACGCCACCTATCATATCGAATACGATGCGCCCTTGACCTCCGATATTGAAGGGATAGCCCGACCAGTTTCCGATTGGGTCAAGACCTCACGCTCGGCCCAGGACGTGGCCCAGGACGGCGCCGACGCGGTAGCGGCCGCGCGCACCGGGGCGGGCCAGATCGCGACTTTGATCTTGCCGGCTAACACCGCCTGGGAAGAGGCAACCTCTGAGGCCGCGCAGACGGTCGTGGTGCCGCGTTCCAAGGTTTCCGACCAGACGATCCAGGCCGTCGCGGCGGCGCTTTCCTCGGGTGAGGAGACCTTAATCCACATGACCGGCCGGGCGCTGCGCGAGGATACCCTGGCGCTGGCCGGCAAGATTCAGGCGAAGACCGGATGCCGGTTGTCCTGCATGACCTCGAATGGTCGCTGGCAGCGCGGCGCCGGGCGGGTTGCGGTGGAGCGGATCCAATACCCGGTGGATGTCGCGCTGAAACAGCTCGGTTCGGTCAAGAACATCATTCTGCTCGGCGCGAAAACCCCGGTGGCGTTCTTTGCCTATCCGAACAAGCCGAGTGTGCTGATCCCCGATGGTTGCAAAGTGTTGGAGCTAGCGGATATCGGGGAGGATCATCTGGCGGCGCTCGAGGCGCTGGTCGATGAGCTGGAGGCCCATGACGCCAAGCCGGCGCTGCAGGCGCTGAACAAGCCGGATCTGATCATTGGCGGCGGCATAACGCCGGAATCGGTGGCTGCAGCGCTGGGTCATTACATGCCGGAAAACGCCATCGTCGCTGACGAGTCGGTGACCACGGGACGCGGCTTCATGCCGTTTACCCAGGGCGCCGCGCCACATGATTGGCTGGCGCTAACCGGCGGGTCGATCGGCCTCGGTCTGCCCTATGCCACTGGGGCGGCGATCGCCTGTCCGGACCGCAAAGTGATCTGTACCGAGGGTGATGGCTCGGGGATGTATACCTTGCAGGCGCTCTGGACCCAGGCCCGTGAGGGTTGCGATGTGGTCAACGTAATCTTCAACAATGGCGCCTACGCCATCCTCAAGGGGGAGTTGGCCAATGTCGGGGCCCGCAATCCGGGCCGCAAGGCGCTGGATATGCTGGAGATCGACCGCCCCACTATCGACTGGTGCATGCTGGCCAATGGCATGGGCGTGCAGGCGACCCGGGCGACGACGGCGGAAGAATTCAATAATCAATTTTCCCGAGCCTTGTCCGGAGAGGGACCTCACCTTATCGAAGCCATGCTATGATAAGAGCACTGGATGTTCAGAGGCGCACCAACTCATTCCATAGACCGGCTCGCGTTGGAGCAGCTGCGTCGTAAGCTGGAGTAGCCGATGGTAACCGGGGTAAGGCATGGTGCAGAGATAAACTTGGAACGGATTGCCGCTGGCCAACGCGTCATATTTATGGTGCCACGTAATTCTGGTGCCTCGGGCGGTGTGAAAACGCTTTACGAGCACGCGCAGGTTTTGCTGAGAGCGGGTGTCGATGCGAGACTACTCGCCCGTCGCGAAGCTTATATCTCTGCAGATTGGGGGATGGAGGTTCCGGTTCATATCGGAAATTTTCAAGTTCAGTCAGGTGATGTTTTCGTGTGGCCAGAAGTTTCACGCCCTTCTACAATAATGCGGATTAATCGCCCGGATGTCCGCAACGTTCTATTTGTTCAGAATCATTTTTACGTTTTCCAAGTACTCCCTGATTATTCGGCATTGGCGAGATTGAGATTATCTTCTATTATTGCATCCTCTAAAAGTATCCAGAAATTTCTCCACAGATATCTCGATTTATCGAATGTCCCTCTAATACCATGTGCGATTGAACACCTATGCGGTAACTCGATATCGAAAATAAACCAGATATCTCTAATGCCTCGTAAACGTGTCTTCGAAGCAGCTTTTATCAAAAAGATGCTTCGACGATGTTTTATCGATGCGGCTAAGTATGAGTGGTTAGAAATTGACGATATGGCGCACAGTCAAGTGATGAATAATCTCGCGGGATCTAAGATTTTTCTTAGTTTGCAAAAAATGGAAGGGTTTGGACTACCAGCTTTGGAAGCGATGGCGGCCGGTTGTCTCGTGGTCGGATTCACCGGTCAGGGTGGGGCGGAGTATGCCAATTCAGACAACGGCATCTGGGTGAACGAGGATGACGTGGAGGCTGCGGCCGGTGCGGTAGCCAAGGCGGTCTGGCTGCTCAGGGAACGGCCTGACGAAGCAGTGGCGATGATTGCAGCCGGCCGAACAACCGCCGCTCGCTATTCTCCAGCGGCGCGTGACACGGCGGTGCTCAAGGTTTATGGCGACATTTTGCGCGAGCGTGAGCCCACAGATTGACTCCGAATTCTCGTTCTGCCGTTTATTCTGTATTGTCTATTTTTCTGTGAAAGAGGCCTCATCCGCGAGTGTATTGATGGGACTGACCAATCGAATTCTGGAGTGAGTGATTCGCCTGATGAAACCATCCCCGATAAATCCATGAGCCATGCGCGGCCATCGCGGGGGTTTGCCACCCGAGCAATCAATCCTGCATCTTTCAAAGCGATGGCTACGCCGCGCCACGACCCGGCAACGGCGTTGGAAGCCTGTATGGCGGACCGTGAGGGCGGGGCGCAGAGTTTCGCCTTTACCTCGGGCCGGGCGGCGATCGGTTGCTTGGCGGAACTGGTTAATTCCGGCGCCCATGTCATCGTGTCGGACGGGTTGCATGGTGGCCGGTACCGGCTGCTTGAAGACGTGCGCCGTCGCTCCGGCGGGCTTCGGATAAGCTATGTCGATCCAACCGATCGCGACGCGGTGAAAGCGGCGGTCGAGGACGCGACCAAGATGATTTGGGTCGAGAGCCCGGTCTCGCCACGGGCGACATTGACCGATCTTGATATGATCGCCTCGGTTGCCGCCGAGCATGAGCTGATCAGTATCTGCGACAACACCGATTCCACCCCCTATTTGCAACGGCCGCTGGCACATGGCTTTAACATCTCGTTGCACAGCGCGCCGGGATATCTCCATGGCGGGGTTCTGGCCCAAGGCGCGATCGCCGTGGTCGCCGAAGGGCAGGACTTTCTGGTCGATAAACTTGGGTTCCTCCGCTCGGCCATCGGTGCGGTGCCGTCCACCTTGGATAGCGATTTGGCTCTCCGGTCCCTGGCGTCTCTGCCGCTGCGCATGGAACGGATTTGCGACAATGCTGGACAGATCGCGGCGTTCCTGGCTGGGCATCGGTGGATTAAGCAGGTCTTCTATCCAGGCCTTGCCGAGCACCCGCGCCCGGACCTGGTCAACCGGCAGATGCGCCGGGCCGGCGGGGTGATGGCGGTGATTGTTGCGGGTGGGACCGCAGAGGCGCGCGAATTTCTCGATCGTCTTCAACTGTTTTCAACCGGCGAGGGGCCGGGCGGACCGGGAAGTTGGATCGATAACCCCGTGCTCTCGACTTTTGGCGCGGTTCCACCGGAAATCAGGGCCGGGATGGGTCTTGCCGATGGATTGTTCCGAATTTGGACCGGCATCGAGGATAGTGACGACCTGATTAATGATCTCCGGGCGGCGCTGGGGTAGGCCTCGTCTCACCGGCTCAGAGCGCGGCAATATTGGCCATCTGCATTCTGCATTCGTCAGCGGCATGGTTCCCGGCCTTGGCCCGCGGCTGTCCGGTAAAATCGACTAAATCCCCGAATCAAGTCCAGGGATAAAAATCTTGAATGCGGCGCGCTTTATCAAGTCTCAGCCACCGTAAACCACCAGGTTCAGGCGCGGGTCCTGCGGTTCGCCAGGACGACGGGTTTAATCTTACCGTACGGGAATGGGCAGTCGTCAGGATGACGGTTGCAACACCGTGTTTCACGAGGGCCGGGGCTGATTGCAAATGATCAGAGCGTTGGGTTGGTGGAGGTCAGTGCCGGTATTCCGGCTCGGTCTTGTCCAAAATTCGGCGTAGCGCGCTGAAGTGGCGGTCGGCCAGCTTTGGCGCTTCGGTCGAGAATTGTTGGCGCGCCTCGGCACGCACCTTGTCGGAGATCGAGCGCAGTTTGCCGCCCTGCGACTTGGCCAGCACCTGGAACATTGACGCGCGCTCCAGATAATACAGGTCGTTAAAGGCGTCGGCGACGGTCGGCCCGGCGGCTACGATGCCGTGGCTGGCCATGAAGAGGATCGAATTGTTGCCGATTTTGCGAGCAAGCCGGTCGCCTTCGTTCTCATCCAGCGCTAGGCCTTCATAGTCGTCGTCATAGGCGATCCGACCATCGAAAAGCAGTGCATTCTGCTCCACCATTTCAAGCTGCCCGCCTTCCAGCAAGGTGATGGATGTCGCATAGGGCATGTGGGTGTGCATCACGCAGGTCGCATGCGGTGCGCCCAGGTGAATTCGGCTGTGAATGTAGAAGGCAGTATCCTCGACGAAATTGTCCCCTTCCAGAACCGTGCCCTCGGCGTTGCACAGCACCAGTGACGAGGCGGTGATCTCGGACCAATGCCAGCCATAGGGATTGATCAGGAACCGGTTGCCGCGCACCACCCCGTCCTTGTCCGGCACCGCCAGCGAAAAGTGATTGTCGACCCCTTCATGCAGGCTGAGACGGGCCGCCCAGCGCAGCGCGCAGGCAAGGTCGACACGGCTTTGTTCGAGACTGGAATCCATGATCTTTCCCCGAGGCGTAGAGCCTGAATTGTCGAGCAAAGATAGCCTCGACGTAGCTCTCGGCGAAGAAAAATCGGAGACGGCAGGGGGGTGTGCCGATTTCTGGTAGATTTAAATGGTTCGGTTCGTTTTAGGCGCGCTGGGTATCATCGGTTTTTCAACCAATTTCATCCGTCGCCCTGGCGTTCGCCAGGACAACGGGAAAATCGTCCGCATCCCTGGGTTTGATCCAGGGGTGCGGATATTCAATGAGGCTGAGATCTTTCGAATGCGGCGCACATAATCAAATCTAAGCCACCGCTAACCCTTAGGTTTCGCGCTGTTTGGGCGTTAACTTTAGCCAACTTTATTCCTCCTGCAGAGCACTGAGTCTCCTCTGGGATGGCGTTATTGTTGGGGGTAGTGACTGTGCCTCAATAGGCCCAGGCGGCGGCGCAGCTGACCTCATGCACGACGACGGCGCCGGCCGTTAGTCCGACCGCCGGCGGAAACCGGGCCCAACGCCGCAAGCCCATCGACGGCTTTTGGGAAAGGTCGCCTTGGGCAGGTTGATAGTGCCCCTGAAACCGAGTGACCTCGCGCTCCCAAGCCTCGGCAATCGCCGCTTCATCCGCCGCTTTACTCAAAGGGCTGTCCATCGCCACGGCATCGACGCCGCTGCGTTGGAGGAACCCGAACTGATCGATTAGGACATGACCGCTGGCCCGGATCTCACCCTTGAAGGCATGACGGTCACGCAGCAACCGGGCCTGTGAGAAGGCGCGCCCGTCGTTGAATTTCGGAAAAACCAAGACGACCAACTCGATGCGTCGAAGATCCGCCGCGATAGCCTCGACGGCATCCGCCGGTTCCAGTTTTAGACCGAGGCGGGTGAAACCGGAAAGGGACGTGGCATGGGTCTTGAGCTCATCCGGCGTCACCAACAAGGGCATGCTCGACGCCAATCCCAGGGGATCGCCGCCGTCCAACACCGTCCATTCATCCTCGATGATACGGCCGTCCTTAACGATCGGCATAGAGGACCTCCTTGAATGGGTTGATGCCGGTGCGCCGGACCGTGTCGATGAACCGCTCGCCGGTTTGGCGGACCGAGCGGTAGGTTTGGATGATCGTATCAACCGCCTCGACGACGCCGTCATAGGGTACCGACGGGCCGAGGATCTGGCCGATCGCCGCATCGTCATCGGCGGCGCCACCGAGGGTGATCTGGTAGAATTCCTCGCCGTGCTTATCGACGCCAAGAATGCCAATATGGCCGGCATGGTGGTGCCCGCAGGCGTTGATGCAGCCGGATATGTTTAGGGTGATCGGGCCGATCTCCTCGACCAGCGCCGGATCGGCGAAGTGACGGCTGATCCGCTGCGCCACCGGGATCGCCCTGGCATTGGCGAGATTGCAATAGTCCAGTCCCGGGCAGGCGATGATGTCGGAGATCAATCCAATATTCGCGGTTCCAAGATCGGCCGCGACTAGCGCCTGCCAGACGGCGAACAGGTCAGTCTCACGCACATGCGGCAGCACCAGATTCTGCTCATGGGTGACTCTGATCTCACTGCAGGCATATTGATCGGCGAGGTTGGCGATCACTTCCATCTGTTCCGCCGTCGCATCGCCGGGGATACCGCCGGCAGGCTTTAGCGAGATCGTCACGATCGCATGGCCGGGGACCCGGTGGGCGAACAGATTGGATCGGCACCAGGCGGCGAAATCCGGGCTCTCCAGTCGTGCGGCTGCGTATCCGCCATCGGCCAGGGCTGCGACCAGCAGCGGCGGCGCGAAATGCGCCTCGATCCGGCGGATCTCGTCTTGTGGTAGGGTTAACGCGCCGCCGTGAATACGCTCCCATTCCGCCTCTACTGTCTTGGTAAACACCGCGGCGCCGGTCTCGGCCACCAGGATCTTGATCCTGGCCTTGTATAGATTGTCGCGCCGGCCCAGCAAATTATAGGTGCGCAGGACCGCTTCCAGATAAGACAATAGATGTTGTTTCGGCAGAAATTCGCGGATCGTGATGCCGACGATCGGGGTGCGCCCCTGGCCGCCGCCGACGATCACCTCGAAACCAACCTGGCCCTTAGCGTTCCGGCGCATGCGCAGGCCGATGTCATGAAACTTCACCGCCGTACGGTCGGCCTCGGCGCCGGTGACCGCGATCTTGAACTTGCGCGGCAGAAACGCGAATTCCGGGTGCAGGGTCGACCATTGGCGGATGATCTCGGCCCAGACGCGGGAGTCTTCGATCTCGTCGGCGGCGGCACCGGAAAACGGGTCGGCGGTGACGTTGCGGATGCAGTTGCCGGAGGTCTGGATGGCGTGCATCTCGACCTCGGCGAGCGAGTCCAGGATGTCCGGTACGTCAACCAGCGCCGGCCAGTTGAACTGAATATTCTGACGCGTGGTGAAATGGCCGTAACCCCGGTCCCAGCGCCGCGCGATTAGCGCAAGACGGCGCATCTGGTCGGCCGATAATGTACCGTAGGGGATCGCCACCCGCAGCATGTAGGCGTGCAGTTGCAGGTACAGCCCATTCATCAGGCGGAGCGGTTTGAACTCGTCCTCGGTCAACGCGCCGGCCAGGCGCCGGGCAACCTGTTCGCGGAACTCGTTGGCGCGATCCTGGACGAAGGCGTGGTCGAAGGCGTCATAGGCGTACATGGGTCAGGCTCCCGAAGGGGCGGCAGGCATGTCGGTGCCGACGGTCGGACCGAGTGCGCGGATATGCTCGCGTTGGCTGATCGGCCGAAACTCGCCACCAAAGGCTTCAACGGTGAACAGATAGGGGCCGATGACCAGACGATCATGGACCGCGGCATCGGCGCTGACCTGTAACTGCTCGACAGCGTTATCGGTCCTGGCGAAACGGGCGGCGGCGAGCTGTTCGACCCATTGGTTATCCTGGGCCAGATACAGCACCACTCCGTCCGAGAGTCGGTTAGCGGTCATCACTTGGATCGCCGGTTTTCGCATCACTCTTCTCCTCTTTTCCGCTGCCGTCAGCCAGCGGCACGGCGCAGTGGCGCGGCGATCGGCACCAAGCCAGCCACTGCCGCTACCTCGCCAATAATCAAAAGTGCTGGGCCGCTAAGCGCCGCGCGCTCAACCAGGCCGCCAAGGTCGCTAAGGGTGCCGTGCAGCACCTGTTGATCGGCGTGGGTCGCGCGGTCGATCACCGCCACCGGGGTGGAGCCGGCCCGCCCAGCGGCGATCGCCCGTGCGGCCACCTGGCCGGCGACGCTCAATCCCATATAGACCGCGACCGTGTGGTTTGGATTGGCGAGCAGGGTGTCGTCGAGGCCGTCCTCGCCCTCGCCTCCACCATGCCCGGTGATGAATGTCACGGCCGAGGCGTGATCGCGATGAGTAAGCGGGATTTCACTGGCTGCCGCCGCTCCCAGTGCGGCGGTGATGCCGGGAACGATTTCGACATCGATGTCGCGGGCGCGCAAAAAGTCCATTTCCTCGCCGCCGCGTCCGAACAGGAAAGGGTCACCGCCCTTGAGGCGCACGACCCGCTGTCCGGTCTTGGCTTGATCTGCGAGCAGTTGGTTGATCTCGGTCTGACTGGATCGGTGTTCGCCCTTGCGCTTGCCGACATCGATCCGCGCTGCGTCCCGGCGCGCCAGGTCAAGAATGCCATCGCCAATCAGCGCGTCATGCACCACCACATCGGCTTCCTGCAGCAGGCGCAACGCGCGCAGGGTCAACAGATCCGGGTCACCCGGTCCGGCGCCGACCAGGGCGACACTGCCAAGCGTCGGCGCGGGCGGTTGGGGGGTGTTGATTAGGCGAAGCATCGCCTCGGTTGCGGCGGACTCGTCACCGCGCAACACCCGGGAGCCGATCGGGCCGTCCAGCACCTGTTCCCAGAATGTCCGGCGGGCCGAGGTAGCGGTGACGGCTCGGGCGACTGCGCAGCGGAAGCGTCCGGCGAAGTTGGCCAGGCGGCCGATCCGCGATGGCAGCGTCGCCTCGATTTTCTCGCGCAGGCGGCGGACCAGTACCGGTGAATGACCGGCGCTGGCGACCGCGACGAGGATCGGGTCACGGTCGATGATGCCGGGAAAGATGACGCTGCACAGGTCCGGGCGATCGACGACGTTAATCGGAATGCCAGCCCGTCGGGCGGCAATCGAGATGGTTTTTGCCTCGACTTCACTGATCTCTGCTTCACTGATCTGGGTTTCATTTTCGCTGGCGTTAGCGACAACGACAAGCGAGACCTCTGTGAGGTCGAGGGGCGTGAACCGGCGGTTTTCGATCACCAGTTCCTGGCGATCGGCCGCGGCGGCAATTTCCTCGGTCACCGTGTCAGCGAGAACCAACGGAACGGCCCCGGCTTTCAGCAGCAGTCGAATTTTCCGTGCGGCGGTCTCGGTCCCGCCGATCACTAGACAGCGCCGTCCGGCGAGGTCCGCGAAAAGCGGTAAATACCTCATGCTCGCCTCGATACGCTTTTCGGCGTGCCGGCGATCTTGGTCGTTTTATCCATGGCGGGCCAGGGCCGTTGCACGGCACCTCTCCTTTGAGCGCTCTGTCAGCTCCACGGGAGACTTACCCGTGGAGCTTTAGCGGTTGGTGACGCGGGCGCAAGCTGCCCGTCAAATCGCCGCAATCTGCTTGTGGGGACGGAATACCCATGGATGTTCCGTCCCCAATATTAATATTAATATTTTCCCTATACGTGCAATGGGGCTTGAAAAATAGAATGAATTTATCGTTATATGACGAGAGACGTGATTAATCATTCCGTATGGGTGGAATTTGAGAATGGATGACATGGACCTGCGCATCCTGCGTGTCCTGCAGGCGGACAGTTCTCTTTCGGTGACCGACGTGGCGCGCGAAGTCGGGCTGTCGGCCTCGCCTTGTTGGAAACGAATCAACAAGCTCAGGGCCGACGGGGTGATCCGCCAGCAGACAGCGGTTCTGGATGCTGAACAGCTGGGCTTTGGTCTAACGGTGTTTATGGAATTGCGTACCGGCGAGCATTCCGGCGACTGGCTGAGAAGCTTCGCCGAGACTGTCCGGGCGATGCCCGAGGTGATGGAATTTCATCGCATGGCCGGCGAGGTCGACTATCTGCTGAAGGTCGTGGTGGCGGATATGAAACGCTTTGATGAGTTTTACAAACGTTTGGTGGAGACCACCTCGTTGGCTGAGGTCACCTCGCGATTTTCAATGGAATCGATCAAACAAACAACGGCGCTGCCCATTTGATTGCAAATTTAGACCTCACTTTTACCCTTGGGCCGGAAGGTCGGCGGGTTATGATGCGGCAAACTCCAAAGGATAGAGGACACGATGAAGGCAATTTACATGGAGACCCAGGGTGCCCCCGAGGTGCTGAAATATGGTGAGCAGCCGGACCCGGTCGCCGGGCCGGGCATGGTCGTGTGCGACGTTTACACCGCCTCGGTCAACGCCGCCGACTGGAAGGTCAGAGCCGGTGGCTATGAGGGCGGGCCGATCGAGACCTTCCCCTATATCCTCGGCCGGGATTTCTCTGGTGTGGTCAGCGCGGTGGGCGAGGGCGCCGATCTTGCCGTCGGTGATGAAGTGTTCGGCGTACTCGACGCCGGCCAGGAGGGCGCCTATGCCGAGAAGGTCGCGGTCAAATCCTCGATCCTGGCTCGCAAACCCACCAACCTCAGCCATGTCGATGCCGCGGCGATTGCGTTAACCGGGCTTACCGCGAAGATCAGCATCGAGGACACCATCAAGCTGCAACCCGGCGAGACCATTCTGATTCAGGGCGGCGCCGGCGGGGTCGCCAGCATGGCGATCCAGATAGCCAAACATATCGGCGCCAAGGTGACCACCACCGCCAGCCCGGCGAACCACGCCTATCTGCTGGGTCTCGGCGCAGATGAGGTGATCGACTATAACACCGTCGATTTCACCACCGTTCTGTCGAATATCGACGCGGTGTTTGAAACCGCCGGCGAGGATGTGGCGATGCGCTCGTTCGCCGTGCTGCGCCCAGGCGGCCGGGCCGCCTTCATTGCGTCCGGCCCGCAGGCTCCGCTCCCGCCCCGCGACGATGTTGACTCGCTCCGCCCGGCAGTCGGGCGTGATCGTCCGCACCTGCAGCGGGTCCTCGATCTGCTCGCCACCGGCGCGATCAAAGTGCCCGAAGTGACGGTCTACCCGCTCTCCGAAGCGGTGGCCGCGCACCGTGTCAGCGAGGCTCGGCATCTAAAAGGTAAATTGGTGTTCCAGGTGCGTTGATCGGGATATTCGGGGCTCGACACGGCGCATTAGTCAGCCCTGATACCCATAGTCCCGCGTCGCGCCCTCTAGGGTCACCCGTCCCAGCGTGATATCGCGTTCGATAAGCGCCGGGTCACGGTCCCTTGGATCGCCAATACCGCCGCCGCCAGCCTCGGTCATGGCGATACGGTCGCCCGGCGCTAGGATGTAGCTGCCCTTGGCATCGACTTCCTGTCCGTTCAGCCGATGCACGCGCCGGGCGCCGGGCTTGCCGCCGAGATAGCCAAGTGGTGGATATTCGGTGCGGTTGGCCATGCAGAAGATGGTCAGCGGGTAGCCGGTATCGTTTCTGAGAACAACTTCCTGGCCAGCGCCGCCGCGCCAGGCGCCAGGGCCGCCGCTGTCCGGAATCATCGCCTTTTTCTCGACCGTGGTGCCGGTGATGGTCTCCCAAACTTCGACTGGCACCACCGCCATGTTCGACGGGCCGGGCACACAATCGCCGCCATCGGCCCCTTGCAGGGCGCCGAAGCCGCCGGAGGCGAAATAGATCGTCGAGATGCCGCGCCCGTCCCGGTGGGTGCCCTGTACCGTCATCAGATCCATCATTCCGCAATCTGCCTGGATTTTATCGGGCGCGGCCTCGGCCAAGGCGCCGAAGATCAGGCCGGGTACGAAATGGCCGATGGCGTGGCGTCCGCCGGTTGGAAACGGCGGCTGGGCGTTCAACAAACAGCCCTCGGGCGCTGAGACGGTGATCGGGATTACCGCGCCGGAATTGTTCGGCAGGCCGGGGATCGTCAGGCACTTCATCGTATAAAGGGCCATGGCGTTGGTGTAGCAGAACGGCACGTTGATCCCGCGTGGCACACAGCCGCCGGTGCCAGTAAAATCGATAGCCACATCGGAACCCTTGATCTCAACCGAGCAGGCCATCGGGATGGGTCCGTCGGTCCCCTCGATATCGATGCGGTTCTCATAGCGGCCATCGGCGATCTCGCCGAGCTTGGCGCGCATCGCCCGTTCCGAATGCTGGCCGATGGCGTCGGATAGCGGCTCCAGACTATCGAGCCTATATTCCGCCATGAACGCGGTGACCATCGGGCCGCCGACCTCGTTACAGGCAATATTGGCCATGAGATCACCGATCGTCTGTTCTGGCACCCGGACATTGGTGCGGATTAGCTCCTCTATGAACGGGTCCATCACCCCGTCCTTGGCGAAGCGGCAGATCGGCAGGCGCAACCCCTCGTGATAGATCTCACGGGCCGCCGCGCCAAAGCCGAGGCCGCCGATATCCGGCAGATGGGTGATCGACATGGTGTAGCCGACTAGCTGTTGGCGGATGAAGATCGGTCGCATCATTGAGATGTCGAACATATGGCCGGTGCCGATCCAGGGGTCGTTGGTGGCGATAATGTCGCCGGGCCGCAGGGTCTCCGGCGGAAAGCGCTCAAGCATGTAGCGCAAGGTGCGCGGCGCGGTGCCAATGAACACCGGTACCGCATAGGTCCCTTGGGCTATCAACCGGCCCTTGGTGTCGAGAATCACGACCGACAAATCATAGCTATCGCGCACGATAGTCGAAAACGAGGTGCGCACCAGGGTCGAGACAATCTCATCGGCGATGGCGACCAGGCGGTCCCACATGATCGAGAGCGAGATGGCGTCGAAATCTTCGCTGGAGGGGGTTGCGGCCATAGCTCAGTTCTCCAGCGTGGCGACGATGTTGAGCGCGGTGTCCACCACGGCTCGATTTCCCGGCGTGATTACGCAGGTCGATTCACGCTCCTCGATCAACGCCGGCCCGATCATTGAGAACCCGGGCGTCAAGCGATAGCGGTCATGCACGGGGGTGTCGAGCGCCGCACCGTCGAAATGGCAGACCCGTGTGCCCTTTAGGCTGTCACCGCCCGAGGTTCCGCCTCGGGCATCGCCGCTACCGCGAGCCCTGCTGCCGGCGCTGGTGACCGTGTAACCGGTTTGCAGCGGCGGTGGTGGTCCCTCGGCCTCGACCTTCCAGGTGACGATCTCTAACGGCTCGTCCAAGGGCGCGACGCCGAACAGGCTGGTGTAGCGGCCAGCGAATAGGTCGGGCAGGGCGGCGAATGCGGGCTCGGTCGCCAAGTTTGGAACGATCACCTCGATCTCATGGCCTTGGCCGAAATACCGCATATCCAGCCGGGTTCGAAGTTGGATCTCGTGGTCTCGCAGCCCGGCTGCTAGCAGCGGTTGCTTGGCGGCGATCGCCAAGGGCGCCAACAGTTCGGCGAAGGTGGCGGCATCGATATCCTCCAGAAATGTCCGCCGGGTCCGCGCCTGCTCGAACGAGAGTGGGCTGGCGAGCAGGCCTAGCGCCGACATCACTCCGGCGCCGATTGGAAACACCACCCGGGGAATGTTCAGCTTGGCGGCGATCGCCATCGCCTGCAACGGGCCGGAGCCGCCAAAGGCGATCATCGTGGCCAAGCGATAGTCGAAGCCGCGTTCCGAGGCGTGGATGCGAAAGGCGCGGGCGACATCTTCGTTGGCGATATCATGGATGCCCCAGGCCGCCCGCATCAGTTCCAGACTGAGCGGCTTCGCCACAGTTTCGCGAATCGCCTGCTCGGCAGCGGGATTGTCGAGGCTCATCGCACCGCCGAGAAAAAAATCGGGGTCGAGAAAGCCGAGCACCAAATTGGCGTCGGTCAGCGTGGCTTGGCCGCCGCCTTGGTCATAACAGGCCGGGCCGGGGACCGCGCCGGCGCTGCGTGGCCCGACCTTCAGCAGACCGCGGTCGTCTATCCAGGCCAACGACCCGCCGCCAGCCCCGATCTCGATCATGTCAATGCTTGGCACCCGCGCCGGCAGACCGCTGCCGCGCTTGAAGTCATGGACCCGGGCGACTTCCATCTGATCGGTCTTCAACGGCTCGCCGCCGCGCACCAGCGCGCCCTTGGCCGTGGTACCGCCGAGATCGAAGGACAAGACATTGTCGAGCTTTAACGCCCGCCCGTGAAACGCCGACATCAGCACCCCGGCGGCAGGACCGGATTCCAGCATCCGCACCGGATAGCGCCGCGCCGTCTCTGGCAGCAACATGCCGCCGCTGGAGGTCATGATATAGAGCTTGCCGGCGAAGGCGAGGTCGCCAAGGCCGGTTTCGATCCGGGCCAGATAGCGGTCGAATAGCGGTTGCACATAAGCGTTCATCGTGGCGGTGGTCCAACGCTCCCATTCTCCAAGGCCGGCATGAACATCGGCGGAGGTCGAGACGTGAAGTTGTGGAAATTCCTTGGCGACCATCGCGGCGATCGACTGCTCATGCGCTGGATTGGCATAGGAATGCATCAGGCAGATGGCCAGCGCCTTGATCCCAGAATGGTCGAGCAGGTCGCTGACCGATGCTCTGGCCTCAGCAAGATCCAGCTTCAGCGCCACAGCGCCGTCATAGCCAACGCGCTCGCTAATTTCGCGGCGCCGGTCACGCGGTACCAGCGGCTCGGGGAAGCTCAGGCGAAGATCGAACAGGTCATAGCGTTGTTCCCGCGCCATGTCCGGCACGTCGAGGAAGTTTCGGGTGACCAGCATGCCGGTGACCGCGCCCTTGCGCTCGATCAGGGCGTTGGTCACCAGGGTGGTGCCATGGGCAACCGACTCGACGGCGGCGATCTCGACACCGTTGTCGCGCAGCAGGGCGGCGATCCCGTCGAGGACCGCACGCGAAGGGTCATCCGGCGTGGTGAGTTGCTTGTGAATGGCGATCCGCGCGGTTGCTTCGTCAAACAAGGCGAAATCCGTGAACGTGCCACCAATATCGACGCCGATGCGATAGACCATAAGACAGAACCTCTTTTCGAAAGAAGCCGAATTGTTGCTGAGTTGGGGTGTCTTGTCATCCATCCGTTGGCCGAGTGGTTGGCGGTGGTCAAGTGATTAGCCAACCGGTTGACCTCAACTGCGCCTGGCCGTCGGCCCGTCCTTGATTGCCCTCCACCGGGCTTCTATAAACTTAGCATTGCTCTGAACCGGTCGGGACCGCGTTGATGAAGTGGTATTTCTGCGCCAACGAGGACGGCTTGTTCCGCTATGAAACCTCGATCCGGGTGGCCGTTGAATCGGCCCTCGCCAATACGACGCTCGACCCGCATGTTATTTATGACGGTGGCGAACATCCGATCCTTGATTGGATGCGCTCGCGTGGGGTGACCGTGGTTCGTTGGCGCACCCCCTTGGAGATCGACATTTTGGCCCGCGCCGATGGCCCGGGCTTCAAGCATCGGATCGCGCTGGCGGTCTATCTGCGCTACGAGGTGCCGCTGGCCGAGCCGAACGAGGATTTCTGTCTGTATACCGATAGCGACGTGATGTTCGTCGCTGACCCGGATGTCGAGGCGGTCAAGCCGGCAACCCTCTCAGCGGCGCCGGAATTCATCCCCGAGGATTGGAGCTATTTCAATTCCGGGGTGATGATGATGAACCTCAACACCATGCGCCGGGACTACGAGGGGTTGATGGCGCGCTCACGCGAAATGCTCGGCGGCGATACCCCTTATGACCAACCGGCGCTGAATGATTTCTATGCTGGTCGCTGGGACCATCTGCCGCTCGAATGGAACTGGAAGCCTTATTGGGGCCATAATCCGGTCGCCAAGATCGTGCACTTCCACGGGCCGAAGTTTCAGGTCATGCGTTACCTGCTTGGCGAGGGGCCGGAGACGCTGGTCCATGACATCTGGCGTGAGTTGTTTGAACGCTCGCCTAAGGCTTATCGCCTTTATTTGGATCAGGCGCGTTCCTTCGTTCCCGAGCTGGATATGGATTAGCGCGTGACCATGAGGCTTGCTCGACCCGCGCGTACTGGAGACCGTCAGGCGTGATCATTTCCGTGCATATTACAAAAACTGCCGGAACCAGTTTGGGCTGGGGGTTGCGGGATCGCCTTGGCGCGCGGTTGCTGGAAGATTACGCCGACCGGCCGTTGTCGGACTCGCCCGAGGATGAACAGCGCCGTGCGGTGGCCCGTGAGCGGGTGCGTGACAACGGGCCTGAGTTGCTGAGCCGGTACGACGCGGTCCACGGCCATTTCATCGCTGACAAATATGCCGCCGTGCCCGGCGCGCCGTTGTTTTGTGTGGTTTTGCGCGACCCGGTCGAGCGCTCCGCATCGCATCACCGGCAATGGACCGAGCTGCCGAACCCGGTGAATGTGATGAGCCGAAAGGTGATCGAGGAGAGGCTGGATCTGGCGACTTTCACGGCCTTGCCGGGGCAGGCGAGGCTATACCAATTGTTCCTTGGCACGATGCCGTTGGAACACTTTTCCGTGGTCGGCCTGACCGAGGCCTATGGGGAAACCTTGCAATTATTCGAGGCGGTGACCGGTGTCTCGATCCCCGGAAGAACAGACAATGTGGCGCCAGCGAAGCCGCTGATCGACGCCGCCGCGTACAAATCCCTGGCCGCGTTGCAGCCGGAAAACATGCGCCTCTATGACCACGCCCGCCGCCGCTTCGAGATGTTGTGCGGACAGTTCGGTATCTAAATCGTATTCGGATCACATTGGGATCAAGGGTTTGGGGCACCAATTCCGTTGACTTCGCCTCGGCCATCATGAAAACAGGCTCCATCCCGAGCTTGCCTTGGAGTACGCGATGCGAGGTACCATTCCGGTTCCTGTAATTGTTCGATTCTACGCCGCGCCGCCGATGCTGGCGCGCAGCGTGCTGATCAACGGGTTCATCCTCCGAAGTCTGGTTCGAAACGAGATTCTCGCGCGCTACAGCAAAACCATGCTTGGCGTGGTCTGGTCATTGATCAATCCGTTGGTGATGATCCTTATTTATTCCTTTGTCTTCGGAGTGATTTTCGAGGTCCGGTTTGGCCGCAGCGCCGGGACCACCGAGATACCGTATGGCATCGTGCTGTTCTCCGGATTGTTGCTACACGTGTTCCTGGCTGAGACACTGATGCGCGCGCAAGGGATCATCCTTGAGAATCCAAACTATGTGAAAAGGGTCATCTTTCCGCTGGAAATGCTGCCGCTTAGCATTTTGCTGGCCAATGTGATTCAAGCCGGTATCGCGCTGCTGGTTCTTATGGCGGTAATCCTGATCGCCGGGTTCTCTATCCCGCTTACGGCGTTGCTGCTGCCTGTGGTTTGGGCGCCGCTGGTGCTGATTACGCTTGGCTTGGCGATGATTGTCGCCTCTCTGGGGGTGTTCGTCCGTGATATAAGCCAGGTTCTTGGCTTTTTGATGACGATCCTGATGTTCGGCAGCTCGATCCTGTTTCCCGCCGACATGCTGCCGGAGGCGCTGAGGCCCTGGCTGCTGTTGAATCCGCTGACTATCATCGTTGATCAAACCCGGGCGGTATTGCTTTGGGGTGAGTTGCCGAACTGGCATCTGCTGGGATATCACGCGGTTGTGTCGGCGGCGGTGGCCTGGATCGGTTGCTGGTGGTTCCTGCGCACCCGCCGGGGTTTCGCCGATGTCATGTGACACTCCTGCATCGCCGGTATCTGAAACTGAGACAGGTCTATCCGAGGTAGGCCCGGCGATCGACGTTCGCCAGGTTTCCAAGGTGTTCAACGTCTACCATCAACCAATTGATCGGTTGAAGCAGGCGTTGTTTCGCGGGCGGCGGACTTTCTACACCTCGTTCGCGGCCCTGAATGACGTCACTTTCACCGTCCCGCTCCACCAGACGATCGGCATAATTGGTGAGAACGGGTCGGGAAAATCAACTCTGCTGCAGATCATTTCGGGCCTGTTGATGCCAAGCGCCGGCTCCGTCGCGGTTGATGGTCGGGTCTCGGCGTTGCTTGAGCTTGGCGCCGGGTTCAACCCGGCCTTTACTGGACGCGAGAACGTCTACATGAACGCCGCGATTCTCGGCCTGTCGCGCGAGGAGGTGGACGAGAGGTATGACGAAATCGTCCGGTTCTCCGGCCTTGAAGAGTTCATGGAACGGCCGGTCGAGACCTATTCCAGCGGCATGTTCGTGCGCCTCGCCTTTTCGGTGGCGGTCTGCGTCGATCCGGACATCCTGATCGTCGATGAGGCTCTGGCGGTCGGCGATGAGGCGTTCCAGCGCAAGTGTTTTGCCCGGATCGAGGAGATGCAGAAGCGCGGCGCCACCATTCTGTTCGTGAGCCATGCCGCCGGGATGATCACCCAACTCTGCGACCGGGCGGTGCTGCTCGACCGGGGCGAGATCATCGCCGATGGTCCGCCCAAGGGGGTAATTGCCCAGTATCGGCGGTTGAACCATGCGCTGGGGCCGGACCGCGACGCGGTGCGCGCCGAGATTGTGGAAAACGACTTTTCCGAGGGCCAGGCGCTGGAGAGCAACGTGCCGGAACTGCTCAGCCAGAGCCGGGTCGAATACACACCGGCTGGTGCACGCATCCACGCCGTCCGGGTCGAGACCCTGGAGAGTCAGCCGCTCAACGTGCTGCTACGGGGGCGGCGCTATGTCTTTGCCTATGACGTGAGTTTTGATGTGGACGCCGAGGGCGTGCTGTTCGGCATGCTGATCAAGACCCAAACCGGCCTGGAGCTTGGCGGGCGAGCGTCGTTCAGCCGCCGCGAACGTTTTCCCGACTATGCCGCCGGCGCCACTGTCACCCTGCGTTATGAGTTCGATTGCGCGCTGACGGTCGGAACCTATTTCATGAATGCCGGGGTCAGCAGCCTGATTGACGGTGACCGGCGTTCCTTGCACCGGATCATGGACGCCTTCATGTTTCAGGTCGCGCCCGATGGCGACGATACCCTGAACGGCGTGGTCGATTTTGATATACGGGTCAGCGTTGAGCAGGACCGAGGGTGATGGGATACCCAGATGAGTGAATTTTTCCAGCGCCACCCCAGATTTTTCGACACCGGCGAGACCAATCCAGATCCGAACCGCTTGATCGGACGATATGGGGCGATCATCGAGCAGCGGCGCGATATCTTCACCGGCGCTCGGGTACTTGATCTTGGCAGTCATGACGGTCGCTGGTCACTGGCCGCCTTGGACGCCGGCGCCGCCCATGTGACCGGCGTCGAGGCTCGCGCCAACCTGATTGAAAAGGCCGAAGCGAACTTCTCCCATTACGGCGTGGAGGCGAGTGGCTATGTCTTCGAGGAGAACGACGCCAATGCCTACCTGCGCGATGCCGACGCCGACAGTGTCGATGTCGTCCTTTGCCTTGGTTTTTTCTACCACACCGCCCACCATATGGAGCTGATCGTCCAGTTTGCCCGGCTTGGCGCCCGGCATATAGTGATTGATACCGCGGTCACCCAGGATGACCGGCCGATCATTTTGATGAATACCGAGGAGACTGCCGATTTGCGCCGCTCGATCGATTACATGGGCACCGGCCGCGCGGCGGTCCCGGTCGGTCGGCCGTCGCCGGCGGCCTTGGTGATGATGCTGGATGGGGCGGGATACGAGACCGCGTTCTATCCCTGGCCGGAATATGCCGGCGACTGGGCGGCGCTGCCGGATTACCGCAAAGGCGATCGGATGACCGCCATCGCGGCCCGGCGCGGAGAGGGGGGGGGATGAGTATTTCAATTTTGCTTCGGACCTATATCGGCGTCTTCGCCGCGTTCTCCGTCATGGATGCGATATGGCTCGGTAGGTAGCGGCCGGTTTCTATTTCGATCAGCTTGGCGGGCGATTGCGTCATGACCCGAACTGGCCGGCGGCGGTGGTGTTCTCTGTCGGCTGTGTGGCGGGCGTGGTGTATTTCGCCGTGCTTCCGGCGCTGAATGGGGCGCTGCTTGGATTTCTGACCTATGCGATCTATGACATGACCAACTTGGCGACCCTGGTGGGGTAGTCGCTGCCGGTATAGGTGGTCGACATGGCCTGGGGGGTGGTGATCACCGAGATGGTGACGACGGCGGGTTACCTAGCATCGCCACCGTCTTTAAATCACCCCTAAAATTATAGGCCGCAATCCCCCTTGAAATTACCGGTTGAGTGGGCGCCGCTCGACGATCCCACATAACGGGTGATTGGCCGGGTCTCCTTGCGCCTGACGGTGTAAAAGGGTCATATTCCACGCAAGATTTCAGCATCATGAGCGTTATTTTCCGGGAGGGTGGTCCCCATGAAGTTTGGCCTGCTTTACGAAATGCAGCTTCCGCGTCCTTGGACTGAGGGCGGCGACCATCAACAGATACACGAGGCGATCGACGAGATCGAACTCGCCGACAAGCTCGGCTTTGACTATGTCTGGGCTAACGAACATCACTTCCTTGAAGAGTATTCGCATTCCTCGGCGCCGGAGGTGTTTCTTGGCTGCTGCGCCCGCAATACCAAGAAAATCCGTCTTGGCCATGCGGTTGTGCTTTCACCACCCGGATACAATCAGCCGGCCCGAGTGGCTGAGCGGATCGGCACCCTGGATCTGATCTCCAATGGTCGGGTCGACTATGGCACTGGGGAAAGCGCGTCGCGCATGGAATTGGAGGGCTACGGCGTCGACCCGAAGCAAAAGAAAGCGATGTGGCAGGAATGCACCGAGCAAACAGCCAATATGATGGTGATGGACCCGTATCCCGGTTTTGAGGGTGAATTTTTCACTATGCCGGCACGCAACGTCTTGCCAAAGCCGATGCAGAAGCCGCACCCGCCGATCTGGGTCGCCTGTTCCCGGCGCGAGACGATCCACGCCGCTGCCCGTGCCGGGATCGGGGCGCTGGCATTCGCTTTCGTTGATCCCGCCGAAGCCAGCAAATGGGTCACCGAATACTACGACATCATCAAGTCAGAGGAATGTGTGCCGATCGGCCATTCGGTGAACGCCAATATAGCCATGTGCACCGGGTTTTCGGTGCACGAGGACGAGGAGGAAGCCAAGCGTCGCGGCGCCGAGGGCTTTCAATATTTCGGCTATAGCCTTGGTCACTACTATGTCTACGGCCACCACAAGCCCGGCCAGACGAATATCTGGGAGCGTTTCAAGAAAGCTCAGCCCGAGCTTGAGGCGGTCGGCGCCGGCCGCGGTGTCGGTACGCCGCAGCAGGTACAGGCACATCTGCAGAAATTCGCCGATGTTGGCGTCGATCAGGTGATCTTTATCCAGCAGAGCGGCAAGAATCAGCACGCCCATATCTGTGACTCGTTGCGGCTGTTCTCCGACGCGGTGATGCCGCATTTCAAGGCCAATGAGGAAGAGCGTGAACGCAAGAAGATGGCCGAATTAGCGCCGTTTATCGAAGCGGCCCTGGCCCGCAAGAAAAAGATGGCGCCGATGACGCTGGGGGAAACCCCGGTCGTTGTCGCCTATGGCAGCAATATCCTACAGACAACCCAAGACAGTGATGCCAAGTCGAGCCATCACGCCGCGGCCGACATCATGATGCCGTTGCAAGACCCGTTAAGCCCGGCGGCGGAGTAAAGCCGCCTCGGCGCGGTGAGCTTGGGTCTCGCGGCGGTACGCTAGTGCCCCGAATCCGAAGCTCGTATTACTAAATCTAGGAACTCGCCGGACTGTGGGGATATACTAGCGCGACCGAACTTCTTACCGAAGGGGTTGAGATGGCCGATGCTGCCGAGCAATTTCTGGCGTCCCTGGATTCGCGGGTGGACGAGATTCTTAACGCCTGCACCGCTTGCGGCGCCTGCGCAGCGGTCTGTCCAACCCCAAACGTGGCCGGTATCGACGCCTCCGACCCGCAGGCGCTGGCGGCGGGGGTGCTTGACGTCTTGCGGGGCGACACCGGTCCCGAGAATTCCGAGCAATGGGCCACGCTGTGCTGTGGCAGTGGATTCTGCCTGACGGTCTGCGAGCATGGCGTCAACCCGCGTTTCATGCTGACTATGGCGCGGCGGGTGATGACCGCCCGCACCGCCGAGGATGAGCGCCGGGTCGCCGGCAAAGCGGCGTTCCAGAAGATGAGCCGGGGGGTCCGCGTTCTCTCACGGCTCAGCATGCCGCCGGCGCTGCTGGAGCGGCTCAGCCCGCGCTCGCATCCGGAACGCGACGAGCCGCCGGATCTGGTATTCTACACCGGCTGTAACATGCTGAAGACGCCGCATATCGGGCTGTTATGCCTCGATGTGTTGGAGCGACTTGGCATTACCTATGAAGTGCATGGCGGCCCCGGCAGCTGTTGCGGCATCCTGCAGTCCCGACCCGGCGACACCGCCAATGCCGGGCGTCAGGCCCTCAGTACCTTGGATAAACTAGCCCAATCGAAAACCTCGCAGGTGCTCTCCTGGTGCCCGACCTGTCAGATCCAGTTCAGCGAAACCGCGATCCCGGTTTACCAGGAGCAGACCGGGGTGGCCCTGGACATGACGCTGTTCCCGGTGTTTCTCGCCAGCCAGCTTGATCGTCTGCGCCCGCATATGACGCGCCCGGTGAACAAACGTGTAGCAATCTATGAATTCGCCGGTGGCCTGGGGGTCGTGGAGGCGATCAAGACACTTCTCACGGCGATCCCGGGACTGGAAGTGGTCGAGTTAGGCGTCGCAAGCATTGGTTATACCGGTATTGCGCTGGCTCCTCTTGGCGATTATCACAAGAATACGATGGCGAAGGGCCTGAAAGCCGCCGAGGACGCGAGGGTCGATACCTTTGTCGGAATTTATCACTCCGACCACCGGGAATTCGCCGGCCACGAGACCGCTTGGCCCTTCGAGACGGCGAATTACATGGAGTTGATCGGCGAAAGCATGGGGGTTGAGCAACCGGATATGTTCAAACAGCTCAAGCAAATGGGCGACGCCGATGCCGTCCTGGCTGCCTCGCTCGACCTGATCGAGGCGCATGGCCTGGATCTGGAAAAAGTTCGCGGCGTGGTACTATCCGACATGCTCGGCGATCAAATGCTCCCCATCGACCGGAGCCTGCACCCGGCGGAATGAGGTCGGGGGAGGCGTGGCATTCCCCCATCCCCCACCGCCGTCATCCCGGCGCATGCCGGGACGCATTCCGCTGTCTTATGCGGATGACGGACCGTCGGTCATTTTGGCGATTATCGCGATCCACCAGTCTACCGGCTGGCGGAATGGGTCTCGTCATGCGCCGGGATGGCAGATGTATTGGGATCCGTGGCTAGTGGAGAGGCGTAAACGCCTTACCCCTCGATAATCAGCTTGGCCAAGGCGTCCGGTTCGCTGAGCATCGGATAGTGACCGGTGACCAACTCATGCCAGCTTGCCCCTAAAGTATCGGCGGCGCGGCGTTGATGGGCTTGCGGCGGGTTGATGCTGTTGGTGCAATAGATCACCGAGGCGGTCCATTTTTGCGACCAGAATTTCTTCAGTTCGACCGGGTCGCGCATGCAGGCGATCGGTTGCATGGTGTAGCGTTCCGTTGCCCAGGTGCGGATCGGTTCTTCAAGATCCTTGAACAACCGGCCGACGACGTCCGAGCGCGGTGGACCGGAGCCAAGATCAGTGTTGATAGCGGTCTTGCGATCGACGAAGTCGGGAATCCGTTCGCCATCCTGGAGCGCCAGGGCGTCGGCAAAGACCAGGCGGCCGACCCGCTCGCGCGCCAGTTCCGCCGCCTTGGCCATGACCATGCCGCCGGCACTGGTGCCGACGAGCACCGCGTCCTGGATGTCCTCGTAGAACAACAGGTTGGCGATTTCGTCGCCATGGGTCTCGGTGGTGATCCCGGCGCGCAGCTGATGGCTGCGTTCGGCGCACCCCTCTAGGGTTGGGGCGTAGACGGTGTGGCCGGCGGCGCGCAGAACTTTCGCTGTGGGTTGCCAGACCCAGCCACCCTGGTAGGCGCCGTGTATCAGCACGATGGTTGCCATGATGTTATTTCCTCCCGACGACGCTGACATCGGCCAGCTGTTCATAGATTTTTATAACCGCGCTTGAGTCCAGTTTATTCAGACCCGCTGTTCGCGCCATCTGATAGACTTGCTGACTGACATTGGCCATCAAGGTAGGCACGCCGATATCCTTGGCATAGGCGGTGATCAGTTCCTGGTCCTTGTAGACGATGTCCATGGTGCCGCCGGGCTCGAAATCGCCCGACATGATCCGCGGCACCCGGAAATCCACCGCCGCGCTGTCACCCGAGCTTACCTTCAGCACGTCATACATGGTTTGTAGGCCGATCCCGGATTTAGCGCCGATGGTCAGCCCTTCGATCAAGGTGATGGTGTTGGTGATGCCGAGCATGTTGTTGATCAGTTTCATCACCAATCCTTGCCCTTGTTCGCCGATATGAAAGGCATGCTCGCCAACCGCATCAAAGATATCCTGGCATTGGGCGAAGATCTCGGCGTCACCGCCGACGATGACCGACAGGGTGCCGGCCTTGGCCTTTGGCGTTCCGCCGCTGATCGGAGCATCAAGCATGGTGACGCCCATGGTGTTCAACTCTAGCGCCAGGCGCTTGGCGACCAGAGGGTCGATGGTCGACATGCAGAGTACGATGTTGCCGGTCTCGACGCCCTCGATGATGCCGTCGGCGCCGCAAATTACCGATTCCGCTTGGGCCGTGGTCTCAACCAGACAAATGGTCCGGCGACAGGCCTCGGCCACGGCCTTGCTGGAAGACGCGACCTCGGCCCCTGCTGCGACCAGTGGCTCAAGCTTGGCCGGGTCGATGTCGTGGACGACCAATGGGATGCCCGCCTTGATCATGTTGAGCGCCATCGGGCCGCCCATGGCCCCGAGGCCGATGAAACCCGTCTTCTCGGTCATGATGTCTCCCAACTGGTTTCGCCTAGAATTTGATCTCACATGTGGCGCGCGATGGCCTTCACCGGCGGCAACTTGGGGGTTAGTCTAACGGTGAATCCGGCACGCGATAGCGCCGGAAGCGAAATATCCGATAGTGGCTGACAGAGGGTCACTGATCCTGGACCTGACACCATTGACTTCAGCGGAGAACAGCCATGCGCAAACCGGTTGAGTTCTATAGCGAGGGCGTGAAGCTTGATGCAGATCTGTTCCTCCCCGACGGCCTGAAGGCCGGCGAGGTTCGGGCCGGGGTGGTGCTCTGCCATGGCTATACCGGGGTCAAGGACCTGTATCTGCCGGATAACGCGGCGGCATTGAACGAGGCCGGCTATGCGGTCTTGACCTTCGACTACAAGGGTTGGGGCAAGAGCGAGGGCAGCCGCAGCCGTCTGGCGCCGTTCAGTCGCATGGCCGACGTGCTCGCCGCCGTCACCTATCTCGGCATCCAACCGGAGGTCGACAAGGAACAGATCGGCATCTACGGCACTAGCTATGGCTGCGCTACGGTGGTCTACGCGGCTGCCATAGACGAGCGGATAAAATGCACGGTCGGCGTTGTTGGCATGGGCCATGGCGGGCGCTGGATGCGGAGTGTGCGAAGGCCGGATGAGTGGTTCGATCTGCTGGACCGCTCCGAGGCGGATCGTGAGCAACGGGTGGTTACCGGTGAGTCTGAGTTCGTCGCCCGCGAGGAAGTGCTGTTGCCGGATCGCCAATCGGCGACGCTGGCGGCGGCGGCACGGGCCGGCAACCCGAACGCGGTTGGTAAGATCCCGTTGGAATTTATCGACGAGACCCTGCAATTCCATCCCGAGTGGGTGGTCGACAAGATCGCGCCGCGTCCACTTTTGCTGATTTCCGCAGGCAATGACCGCTTAGTGCCGCCGGAAGATTGCCAGATCCTGTTTGACAAGGCCCTGGAGCCGAAGAAGCTCGTGACCGTCCCCGGCTACGGCCATTACGAGGTCTATGTCAAACCAGCCTTCGATGCGGTCATGGACGAGACTGTCGCCTGGTTCACCCAATACATGCCGCCGCGTCCGTGAGGGGCGGCGGGGATTTTCCGATGGCTGAGCCGGACTGGCGGCCGCCGACCCCCGGTGACTTTACCGGCGCGGCCAATTTTGCGGCGCTTGGCGACAGGTTAGTCGATATTCTGTCGCCGAAGATTAATTTCCAGCGCTTCAATATCGGTCTGATCGATCTTGCCGACCATATGTTCGTCGACGCCTATGTGAGCGGCCGGAACGTCGCCGGCCGCGCTACCGGACATCGCCGGACCTTGGACGGCACCGTGGTCGAGGCCGCTATTGCTGCCGGTGAGGGGGTCTTTGTCGGCGGTGATGTCGATGCTCTATTAGCACGTTTTCCCCGGTTCGGGCCAGTAATCGAGAGCGGGATGCGCGCGATGTTGGCGGCGCCGCTGCGGTATGAGGGATCGGTGGTGGCCTCGCTGGTGCTGGCCTCCGTGGACCCGGACGCTTTTGACCAAGCGGCGCTGGATCTGGTCAACCGGGTCGGCGCGGCAGCTGTTGGTTGGATCGTCGACTTGCGCGCCGGGATCGGCTGAGCCCAGACGTTACCGGGCCGTCTCTACTCCGACGGGCGGGGCGGTGTTTCCTTTTCCACCTGGTCTTGGCTTTCGCCCCAAACCCAGAGCACTAACAAGGCGAACAGCCCTTCGGCGGAAATGATCGCCAGCGCCGCCGAGACGCCAAATTGCTCCGCCATCCAGCCGACATTGAAGAATCCGATCGGGCCGGTGCCGATGCACAGGGTGAGCACCCCGAGCACCCGGCTGCGAAATTCCGGGGGCGCGGCGAGATAGGTCAACGTCCCCTGCATGGCGGCGAAACAGGCGCTGGCGATGCCGGTGACCATCAGGGCCATGGAGACCGAGAAGAAGGAATGATGCGGGCCGCCGGCAACCAGGGTCAAAAGCCCCAGATAGCCGATAGTCGATAAGTTTAACAGAACGCCGCCAAGATAGATCCGGTGGAAAAATGCTGGTTTCGCCAGAATTGCGATCATCATTGCCCCGATGAACGCCCCCAAGCCCTCCAAGCTTGAAATGACACCCACGTAGAACGGTGAAAGGCCGAGGACTTCACGGCCGATGATCGGGATCATCGAGGTGAAGGGAAAGCCCCACATGTTGAAGACGATAGTGATGATTAGGATACGTCTCAGGGGACGGTCACCGATCACGAAGCGGACGCCGCTGGCCAGATCCCGCAGAAACGACGGCGCGGCAGCGGGCGTGATCGTGCCCGGCAGGCGCGCAATTAGCATCAGCACTAGGCAGGCGCTGTAAAACATCGCGCTCACTGCGAAGACGCCGAACATGCCTACCGTTTCTAGGACCACGCCGCCGAGCAGTGGGCCAGCCATTCGGGTAGCGTTTCCGGTTGCAGAATCAAGCCCCATTGCCGCCGAAACATGGCCCCCAGAAAGGTCGCCGAGCAGGCGCCGCCGAATTGGCATATCCGTTGCCCAGAATAACCCGCTCAGGATCGAGGCCAGCGCGAGCAACTCATAGGAAAGCTCGCCGGCATGGGCGATGAAGGCCATGCCTACTTGTACGGTAATGATCATGGTGATCGAGCTGCCGAGCAGAACCTTGCGGCTGATCTGATCCGCGATGACGCCGATCACCGGCCCAAGGAAGGTAAGGGGCAGCATCCACATGATTGGGATCGTCGCCACCAGCAGCGGAGACCCGGTGGTCTCGAAGGTATAAACTCCGAATGCGAGCAATTGGAACCAGCGGATAACCCCTGTGAGGCCGCCAATGAGCCAGATGCAAAGGAAATTCCCATCACGGACCAGAGTGCGGATCGGGGAGGTGGGTGGTTGGTCTTCAACCGGGCTGCTCACCGCTGCTCACCGTTATCTTCCATGCGTTGTTCGCCCCGGATTTGCCGGCCATATTGATCGATCTGAGGTTTCCTGATAGCGTCATTTTGTCCGAGAGCCGATTGTATTCCATATATGCCACGCGGAACCAAGAACCGTCGATGCTTGAAGCAGGCGGTGGTTCTGAAACAGTGTGCGGCTTGGACCATGGGTTCGAAACATCACTCGAGTTAAGAGACGCTGACTTGGCGCTGAAACAGACATTAAAAGTCGTGATAAGCGGCGTGCTGGTTGGCGCGGTGCTACTCGCTAGTTACGAGACATTGTATTGGTTCACTCATGTTTATGAGAACGATGCCCGTATCCGCACCGAGTTGACGAACCTTTCCGCCCAGGTAAACGGCCAGATCAAGAAAGTGTTGGTGGAGGAGGGCAGCCGGGTCTCCGCCGGACAGGAAGTGGTTCTTCTGGAGGATGATGAAATTCGCCTCGGCCTGGAGGCCCTAAAAACCGACCTTAGCCTGAAGATCAGCGAGCGGGGACGGTTGCTGTCCGAAAAACAAGCCTTTGAGACTGAGCTGGAATCGAAGCTACGAACCCAGACAGAGAAGATTAAAGCCATAGAGAGTGAATATGCCTCGATCAAGGACCGTATGGCCTTGTCCGACAAGAATTTGGCGCGGGTTGAATTCCTGTTGCAAAAGGGACTGACCTCGGAAGAGAAATTTAACGCCGAAAAAGACAAGGTCCTGGTTCTACGTGGCGAGGCCGCGATTACCAGCGCGAATATCGCTGTGGCCAAGCGGGAATATGACCAGCTCAAGTCCACGGCCCGGCAGATCGAGGTTTTTTTAGAAAAAATCAAGATCTCGAATGTCCAACAGACGCGCATCCAGGATGATATCCGGCTCCAGGAAGTGGCTCTGAAGAAACGGCGCATCTACTCACCGATGGATGGGGTCGTTGGGCGGATCCATCGTTACGAGGGGGAGTATGTGGAGGATGGTGTCACCATCGTCATGCTGCATAACCCGGCCCGGTTCTGGATCGAGGCTTATGTTGACGAAAGTCAGATGCGCCACGTTCGTCTTGGTCAGGAAGTGGTGATCGAATTCGAGATTTACCCGTTTGAGGAATTTCTCGGAAAGGTTGTGCGGATTGGCAATATCACGACTGCCGAGATGGGGCTGAAGACCCTAAGCTCGGGAAGCCGGTTCGGTGGCGGCGTAGAGCGCGTGCCGGTGCGTATAGCGGTCGCTGAGCCACCGTCAAACCTGACGCCTGGCATGCGAGCCAAGGTAAATATCCGGATATACGAGAACATCAGGCTCTGGTAGCGATGGATGTTAGGCGTGCCGGGCGTTATCCGGGGTCGTTACATCCGGACATCATGCCAGGGCGCCCCCCAGTTCCGGGCCATTTCCAGGGTCCGCTCCAGATCTTCCTCCAGCATCAAACCGACCTCGATCAGGCCGCGTGCGGCCTTTTCGATCGCCGTGGCATAGCCGCTTGCATCACCGTAGCGGGCCTCGATCGAGGCCCGCGGGTCGCCGGTCGCCCGGCAAACCGAATCGGTTTCTCCAAACGGAACCATGCTACCGGTAAACTCGTGCATGGCGCCTTCGCCGAACGGGCGGGCCCGCAGGTTCCAGCCGGTATAGGTGGCCAGCGGAGCCTGGACCATCGGTACGCGCACGCCGGCGATATCATTGCCATCGGCGTCGACCGCCGGCACTAGCACTGTATAGCCCTCGGCATCGCGAAGCGCCGGAGGCAGGACCGTCAGCACGCCGTCGGCAGTTTGCGGGCCGTAATCGTACAGCGGCAACCGGTTCGGCTCTCGCGGCACCGCGTGGCCGGGGATCGAGGGGAATTGCCGGTGCCATTCCTCGATTGTTACCAAAGTGTTGTCGGCGCGCCTTGGATGGCGGCTGTCCGGTGGCGGCGCGCCATCGGTGCACCAACGATCCAGGTTATCGAGCATGGCGCGGAATAGCATCGAGGTTTGCACCACGTTGTTCAAGTTCTGGCAGATACCGCGCTTCGGCGACCCCTGGTTCGGATCGCCGACATGCTGGGCGCTTGACCAGAAATAGAACCGGACATTGGCCGGCGGCGGCAGATCGGCTCCCCGGCTGTCGGTATGGGCGAGTGATCCCCGGCGCTGCCAATACTCTGTCCCGGTCTGGCTGTGGAAGATCAGCGGGTCGGTATCCGGGCGCTTGCAGATTGCATCGGTGACGCCGGTAACATGGTCGGTGCTCTCGGCATAGGCGAAGGGAAAGCTGTCGGAAATATTGTCATGGTCTTCGTATTGTTGGCCCGCCGGGACCACGGCATTGGCGAAACGGTGATTGAGCCACATCCGTCCGGCCCCGGCGACATGGTTCAGCACACCGTCAAAAACCTTACGCCCCGCTGCGTCGCTGTTGAAACCGCGGTAAATCGCGTCGCGGATACAGCGGCCAGTTTGTGAGCGGCCAAAGCAATAGGCCTTCTCAATCGTATGCTCGGCGAGCGGATTGTTGGTTGTCCGGTCGTATTTCAGGAAGCTCGTCAGATCGCGCACCACCAGATGGCCAAGCGCCATCACCAATGGATCTCGTCCGGTATAAACCAGCTCATAGATCCAGCCCGCCTCGAAGCCGCCGGGCATATGGATATGCGTGTCCGAGGCGACGATCGCGCTTTCGGCGCCTTGGAAGTCCATCCCGAGACCGCTCTCAACCCGCGCAAAGCTCCAGGCGTCCGTCGCGATCTCCTGGCGTTCGTCGTCCGGATAGCGCCGCCGTGTCAGCCGCGCTTGGCTAGTATCGCGCGAGACTGTCGGATGGCTGCGGGTCGAAATCCAGCCGCTTAAGGGAAAGGTCGTCTGGCCATGGCCGGTGGCGATGAACTCGGTGCGCAGCGGCCCGGTCACCGGATTATCGGGTGAGCCGGCAACCGGCAGGCACATGGTCATTCGCCCGCCTCCCGATAACAAATCGCCCTGCCAGGCGCCCCAAACCACTGTGTAGCCGCGCCGGAACAGATAGCCGTTGCCGGCATGGGCGGCGCCGACCGGCTCATTCGAGGCGGGGGCATCGTTGAAATATTGCAAAGCCCGCTTGTTGCCGCGGTTGCCGTAGTCGAAGAACATCCGCCGGTTGCCAAGCGCCGCATCGACTGGCCGCAGGATGCAGATCTGGGTCGCGCATTCGACCAACCCGTCGGGGTTCACCGCCGCCTTGTCGAGATCGACGATACCGGCTTGGGCCGGCGCCGATGGATCTACGAGGACAGTCGCCCAACCATCGAGCCGCTCATAGCCGCCGGCATCGCCAAACTCCTGTCCGCCGGCGAAGGATTGGCGGCGGCTGATTTCGACGCTGACATGATTGTTCATGCGATGTCCTCTATTCGGCTTGCTCGACGGTTGATCGTACCATCAACCCGGTCGCACCCGGGTGCCGATAACCATCATCTGGATGATCATCAGCCATTCGACAGCTCCGGCGAAGTGAGGCATACAGTTGAAGCCTATGCGCTTTTCCCTTGCCCTATCACTGGATCGACATCGTGACAGCCACCGCTCGAAACCCCGCCGATCTCGGCATAGCCGACGCGTCGCGCGCCTTGGACAGCGGCAAGCTGACGTCCCGGGCCTTGTTCGAGGCTTGCCTCGAACGCATTGACGGCGAAGGCCGGGCGCTGAATGCCTTTATTCATGTTGCGGCTGTTCTGGCTCGCGCCGAAGCGGATAGGAGTGACGTGCGCCGCCGCGAGGGTCGGCCGATGTCACCGCTGGACGGTGTGCCGATCGCGCTGAAGGACAATATTGACGTGGTCGGCCAGCCGACGACGAATGGATTTGGCACGGCTTGGATGCCGGACCGGGATGCCGGTGTGGTGACCTTGTTGCGCGAGCGAGGGCTGGTGCTGATCGGTAAGGCGAATATGCATGAGGGCGCGCTGGGGGCGACGACTGACAACCCACATCATGGCCGGGCCGATAATCCTGCGGCCCCCGGCCATACACCTGGCGGGAGCAGCGGCGGGTCGAGCGCGGCGGTTGCCGGCCGGTTATGCCCCGGCGCTCTCGGCACCGATACGATGGGGTCGGTGCGTCTGCCGGCCGCCTATTGTGGGATCGTGGGTCTGAAACCATCGCGCGGACTTTGGCCAAATAATGGTATCGCACCGCTGGCGAGCGGGCTGGATACGGTTGGTCCGATGGCCCGTACGGTTGAGGATACGGCGATGTTGGTCGATCTCCCGCTTGGTCTGGTGCGATTGGACCAGGTGGTGCTGGCAAGCCTTGAGAACTTCGATGGCGCCGAGATTGAAGACGAGGCGGCGGCAGCCTATCAGGCGGGGTTGGAGCGGTTGCGCGGCGCCGGCGCGACGATCCGCCGAGTGCAGCTGGCAGACTATAGCCCGTCGCCGGCGCGCCGGGCTGGGCTGATCATCTCCGAGGTCGAGGCGGCGGTGGCCCATGAGGCACTGATGCGAGCGCGACCCGAGGCGTTCTCCGCCGAGTTTCGCGACATGATCGACTATGGCGCACGCGCTCCCGCCGCCCGATATGTTAAGGCATTGCATGCGGTTGAACGGATCGGGGCCGCGTTTTCCACTATTCTCGACAGCGTCGACGGCATGATTAGTCTGACGGCGCCGCAAATGGCTTTTCCCTTTGGTGCGCCGGTCCCGGCCAGTCAGGCGGACTTTACGGCGCCGGCGAATTTTGTCGGTTGTCCGGGGATTTCGCTACCGCTTCCCCGTTCTGGCAACCTGCGGCCGGTCGGTCTGCACCTGATGGCGGGGTTGGGACGCGACGTGCACCTTCTCGGAATTGCCGCAGCGGTGGAAAAGGCTCTTACCGTTTAACGGCCAACGTCTAACAGAGGACCAACCGTGCCCCTTATCAACGTCAACAATCACCAGATGTACTATGAGATCCACGGTGCCGGAGAACCGGTTATCTGTTCCGGTGGCTGGGGGACTTTTTGCCATGGTGATGTAGGTCATCTGCCGCGCGGTCTGACCGATCGCTATAAAGTGGTGATCTTTGATCATCGGGGCATTGGTCAATCCAGCGACGATATGGCCGTCCCATCAACCACCCGGCTTTATGCCGATGACGTCATCGGCCTGCTGTGTGAGCTGGGTATCGGCAATGCCCATTTCGTCGGCATCATCGGGATCGGCGCCTGCATCTTTCAGGAAGTCGCGATCCAGCGCCCGGATTTGGTGCGCAGTCTGGTCAACACCGGAACCTGGGCCCGGCCGGACACCAAGTTCCGGGATCAGCTCACCTTGTGGCTTGATATTCATCGGGTCATGGGTTTCGAGGCGTTTCAGCGCATGGTGGTGATGGAGGGATTCGATCCCGAATTCTATGAGGCCAAGAAAGCAAGCCTGTTGGGGCCGGACGGAGCTTGGCGGGACCTTAGAGGCCGGATCGATACCCACCAGCGACTGACCGAGGCGGGACTGTCCCACGACACTTTGGATCGGTTAGGCCAGATCACCGCGCCGACCTTGGTCATGCATAACGGCTATGATGTGATCACTGCACCACGGCTGACCTTGCCGGTAGAGAAAGGTATTCCAGGGGCGCGGGGCCATTGGATGCCGGGTGCTGCGCATGTTGCGACCGGCCGGGAGGCCCGCGCTGAGTTTTGTGGCGTGTTGCTCGATTTCCTGGCCGATTATTAAGTGGCGGATCCCGGATTGCCCTGGTGCTGAATTTGGATGCCTCGACGCAGGCCATGCTGCTGGCTGGGTTGTCATTGTTATGGAAGATAATGGCGACCGCCGGGATTGTCGTTGTGACCGGAAGGCTGGCCCGTTCGGCGGGGCCGGTACTTACCAGCGTTCTGGTAGCGCTGCCGGTCAATGCTGCGCCCGGAATGTTTTTCGTGGCGCTGGCTCTCGACGTTGATTTCGTGACCGAGGGCGTGCTTTATAGCATGGCCGGCGCTGGACCGGTTCTGGTCTACCTCACGGTCTTCGTGCAGGCTGCGCGGTTGCGCAATTTTTACCTCGCGCTGCCGATTGGACTGGTGGGCTGGATTTTCGCAGCCTGGCTGATCGCCGGTTTGCAATTGAATGTGGTCAGTGCGCTGCTCTGCGTCGCGTCCGGCGTTATCTTTGCGATGCTTTTTAACCGGCGTTTGCCTGGGGATCTTAAAACCGTGCCCGTGGCGGCGGGCTGGAGGTACCTGTTGATCCGGGGTGGTGTCGCCGGGATCCTGATCGTCGCTATCGCCACTGTGGCCGGTGATATCGGCCCGGTTGCCGCAGGTTTGTTGTTGAGCTTTCCAACGACCTTATCGACCACGGGGTGGATGTTGAACGGCCATTACGGCTTGGGCTTTGTCGCCGCGACCTATTCCTCGGCGCGCAAGGCGTTATCGCTTTATGTATTGTTTTGTCTAATTTTGTTGGGCTTCATCACGGTGCTACCAGGGCCCCTTGCGGTGGTAGCGGCTTTCGCGGTCGTGGCGATGATCGGCGCGGTCTTCGCGGTCCTATTTGTTCGGATCAGAGCGCGGGGATTGGTGTGACAAACGGCTTCGGGCTTTGACGGCGGTGTGGCCGGCATGGTTCAATCCAATACTGAATATTATCGGAGTTGCGTTATGGCCTTGGAACAGATCGACGGCGCGGCCGACAATCCTTTCCCCTTTGATATTGCGACGGCCGCTCCGGCGCGGCTTCGGCGGATTTTTCGCTCCGGCGCGTATCGTGGAACCACGGCGAACATGGCGAATGGTTATACCCAGGGCAACCTGGCGATCCTGCCGGCTAGTCATGCGCTGGACTTCGCCCGGTTCTGCCAGCGTAACCCAAAGCCCTGCCCGATGGTCGGTGTCTCGGATACCGGAGATCCGATGATCCGGACCTTAGGCGAGGATATCGACATCCGCAGCGATATACCGAGCTACAACATCTACCGGGACGGCGTCTTAGAAGGCTCCCGCGCCGATATCAAGGAGTATTGGCGGGATGATTCGGTAGCCTTTGTTCTTGGCTGTTCGTTTTCCTTCGAGGAGGCGTTGTCCCAGGGCGGCATTCCGCTGCGACATATGGAGATTGAGCGGACCGTGCCGATGTACAAAACCTCTATCGAGTTGGTACGCTCCGGTCCGTTCGGCGGCGGCATGGTGGTCTCCATGCGGCCAATGTCGATGGAGGAAGCGATCCGTGCCTCGGTGATCACTGCGCGTTTCCCGCACACCCACGGCATGCCGGTCCATATCGGCGATCCGTCGGCCATCGGTATCGGAGATCTCGATGCGCCCGATTGGGGCGAGCCGACTGAATTTCGCGGCGCCGAGGTGCCGGTGTTCTGGGCTTGTGGCGTAACGCCGCAAAATGCGATCCGCGAAGCTGGCATCCCGCTGGTGCTGACGCATACGCCAGGCTCGATGCTGATCACCGATATCTCGAGCACGGTTTCGTAAGTCCCAACGAGTTTTGAATTGAAAAAGGCCGGAGCATAACGCTCCGGCCTTTTTGCTGTTTCAGGGCTGACCAGCCTCAATGATAGACGAGGGTCGGCAGCCAGGTTGCTATATCCGGCATGGCGACCAACATCAGGATCATCACCAACATCGCCAGTAGAAACGGAACCGCGCCGATGGCGACATCGTTGAAGTGGCCGCCGCGCGCCCGAATCCCGTGCACGACATAGAGATTGACCCCGATCGGTGGGGTGATCAGAGCCGCTTCCATGAGTACAGTGATCAGGATGCCGAACCAGACGTCGGAAAACTCCGGCACGCCCAAGGCCATGACGATCGGAAACACGATCGGCACTGTGGTCAGCATCATCGACAGGGTCTCCATAAACATGCCCAGGAACAGATAGAAGACAACGATCAAAAGGATCGTCTGCACCGGGGTTAGCCCCATGTCGGCGATGAAGCCGAGCATCGCCTGGGTGATGCCCATGAAGCCAAGCACGAAGTTGAGGAAAATCGCGGCGAAGACGATCAGCATGATCATCGCCGTGGTCCGCATGGTGCCCTCGAAAGCCTCCCTCAGCATCTGAAAGCTCAAGGTTCTGAAGGCGGCGGCGATGACCACCGCCATGCACACCCCGATCGAGGCAGCCTCGGTTGGCGTGGCGATGCCGGCATAGATCGACCCGACGACAGCGACGAACAAAAGGATCGGTGGTAGCAGATCCGGCAAGCAGCGAACCCGTGCTCCCCAGGAGGTCTCGATTTTTGAGCCACCCCATGCTGGCCGGTATAGGCAGGCAATCATGATGGTAAGCATAAACATGATGGACAAGATTAAGCCGGGAATAATGCCGGCGAGATAAAGCTCCGGCACCGAGGTGTCGGTCAGCAGCCCATAGATGATCAGGTTGATCGACGGCGGTATCAGGATGCCGATTGTTCCGCCGGCGGCCAATGACCCGAGGAATAACCGCTCGTTATAGCCTCGGGCCCGGATTTCCGGGTAGGCGACGGTGCCAACCGTCGCCGCGGTTGCGACGCTGGAGCCGGAACTGGCCGCGAAGATCGCGCAGGAGCCGATATTGGCATGCATCAAACCACCCGGCAGCCAAGACACCCATTGAATGACCGCCGCGTACATGCGGCGCGCAATACCGGCCCGCAGCATAATTTCGCCAAGCAAAATGAACATCGGAACGGCGACAAGGATGAACTCCTTGCTCTTGTCCCAATAGATCTCGGCAAGCGCCGGGGTAAGCGTTCCGCCCATCGAGATGTTGTCGAGTACGAAGCTCAGGATGCCCAGGACCGCCGCGACGGGAACCGCCGCCAGGACCAGGATCATAAGACCAATGATAATACCAAATGCCATCGTCTTATTTCTCCGAGGCCGGCGCGTCGGCCGTTGCTATGACGACATCGATGCCCGCAGTTTCTTCTTCCATCACTTCGATGATGGACGGCACGCCGGCGAGCTTCGCCACCAGATCCCAGTTGCGCTGCAGCAGCGCGATCAGCGAATAGAGCACGACGAAACACAGCGTGATGAAGAACAAGGCCAATCCCGCTACCCAGAATAGCTGAGGGATCCATTGCGGGGTGCCCAGGGTGGTGATCGAGATCGAATTGCTTACCCAAGAGTTTTGGAAGGATATGAAGGCGAAATAGGTCATGTAGGACATGTAATACAATAGCAATGAGAGCCCGACGACATCGAGCAGCGCGGTCACTGGACGTGGGAACAGGTTGTACAGGGCATCGATACGGACATTCGAGCGATGCAGCAGGCAAAAGGAATAGGCCCAAGTCGTAGTGGCAGAGAATACATAGCCCGAGTACTCATCCGAACCGCTCATCGTGATGTTAAATATCTTCCGACACAGAACATCCACTGTCACCATCAGTGCCGCCGCTAGAAGCGCAGTCCCGCCAACCCATACGGCGTATTGCGAGATCTTCTCTAGGCGTGTGTGGATCGCCGCGAACATAAGTTAATTCTCCCGGTGAAATTTTAAAATGGCGTCGCGGCCATTGACCGCGACGCCAAATCATTAACGCTCGGTGGTATAACTAGAGCGCAGCCTTCATGCCCGAGATCTTGCCGATCGTCGCATTCCACTCGTCGACACATTTCTGCGTGCCACAACGCTTGGCCCAACGCTTCAGAACGAAGTTCTCGACCACGCTCTGCAGCATCACCTTATCGGCGGCCGTCGGTTCGATGGCGGTCATGTTGCCAACCTGGGTATCGCAAGGACCTTGCGCGTTGCAGTCCATGCCCCGCTGGTCGTTGATAGCAGTGGCGGCCCACATTTCTTCCTCAAGCGGCGCGAGTTGCGCCTTGAAAAAGTTCTGGGTTTCCTCGTCCAGGCTATTCCATTTCTTGAGGTTCATAGCCAGGAAGGACGAGGCATAGCCAAGCCGGATGCGGATGTTGTGGGTAACTACCTGCCACCACTTGGCATTGTAGGCCGGCAAGGTGCCGGTCAAGCCGCAGTCGGCGACGCCCTTTTGCAGAGCCGGTACAACCTCGGCGAAGGCGATGGTGACGGCAGTGCCACCGACGCCAGCGATGAAGTCACCCAGCGTGGTGGAGTAGGTGCGGATTTTCTTGCCCGCGAGTTTGTCGAGGCCGTACTCCGTGACGCTCTTGTCACCGAGGTTGCAGAACAACTGCTGGCTCGGCCAAGCGTAGATCATCAGAAGCTTGGCGTCATACTTCTCCTCGAATTCCCGAGCGAGAATGTGGCGATAGGCTTCGTTGGCTTTGCGGTACGTCGGCAGGTCCTGAATCACGCCGGCCAGATCCGCGCCCTCGATCGCCGGGCTGTCCTGAGCCACGTAAGTCGTAACACCGTGGACGGCATCGAAGACGCCGAGCTTCAGTAGACGCATGATCTCGTAACCGGACAAGCCGAGCTCGGTCTGTGATTTGGCGTTAGCGGTAAGCTTGCCGCCCGAGAGCTTGGGCAGACGCTCGTTCCAGAACGGGCCTTCACGCTCTTTCCAGTGATCAAGAAAGCCCCAAGTTCCAACGACTCGGAACTCTTGTTCTTTCATTTCTGCAGAAGCAGGTCCAGCGGCAACAGTAAGCGCTAGTGCGCCAACCGCTGCGAAGGCGACTGCCGCTTTCTTAAGCGTAGTTATTTTCATTGTAACCTCCCTATTTTCCCAGACCAAACCATAGTGACACGGCACAAGTGGGGCAACTATTTTCCGGCATCGTATCGGTCGGGGGTGACGGAAGGCCAGTTAAGTTGCAACCCTGCGGCGATAAACCGCGCGCCGCGCCATTTCGGTTCGGGTGTTCGTGCCGTTGCCGAGCCCGGCAAAGGATACTTGGTTGCCTCGGTATCACAGCGCTGTTCTACTTGGCAGCAATGGGTTCTGAGGGTGAAGGAGAGACAGATGCCGCAGGTTACCACCGACGATGAGGTGAAATTGCACTACGAGGAGGCCGGCGATGGCACGCCAGTCATCTTCGTGCACGAATTCGCTGGCGATATCCGGAGCTGGGAGCCGCAGATGCGTTACTTTTCGCGGCGTTATCGGGCGGTAGCCTATAACGCCCGCGGCTATCCGCCGTCGGATGTGCCGAGCCAGGCGGATAAATATTCGCAGCAACGGGCTTGCGACGATATCAGAGCGTTGATGGATGGTCTTGGGATCGACGTCGCGCATATCGTCGGCCTTTCGATGGGCGGGTTCGCCACCCTGCATTTCGGCTTTGAGTATCCGGACCGGGCCCTCTCATTAGTGGTCGGCGGCTGCGGATATGGAGCCGAGCCCGACAAGCGGGACCAGTTCCAGAGGGAAACGCTTGCCACGATCGAGAAAATTAGCGGTGAAACCATGGCCGTTGCCGGCGTTGCCTATGCCAGCGGTCCGACACGGGTGCAATATCAGAACAAGGACCCGCGGGGTTGGAAGGAGTTCGAGACTCAACTGCGCGATCATTCGACCGATGGTGCAGCCAATACCATGATGGGAGTGCAACGGCTGCGGCCATCGCTTTATGATCTGGAGGACCAGATGCGGGCCCTGACCGTGCCCACTTTGATCATCAATGGCGATGAGGACGAGCCCTGCCTCGATCCCGGCCTGTTCATGAAGCGGATGATCTCGTCCAGCGCCATGGTGACCCTGCCGCGCTCCGGCCACACCATCAATCTGGAGGAGCCGACCATGTTCAACTGGTTCGTCGATGATTTCCTGCATCAAGTCGAGTCCGGGAATTGGGGGTTGCGCGACCCACGCTCGCAATCCGGCGGCATCCTCGGCGATACCGGCAAGGGGGGCTGAACAATGCGGTTAGCGGGACGAGCGGCCTTTATAACCGGCGCGGCCAAGGGTATTGGCCTTGCCGTCGCCAAGGCTTTCGCAGCGGAGGGCGCCCAGGTAGCGCTCGCCGATCTCAGCGGGGATGACGCGTGCGCTGAGGCGGCGGCTATTGAAGCCGAATGCGGCGTTCGGGCGATTGGCCTCGATTGCAATGTCGCCGATAGCGCCTCGTTGAAGGCTGCGGTGGACGCGGCTGCGAAAAGCTTTGGCAAGCTCGACACCTTAGCCTGCATGGCTGCGACCTTGACTGCCCAGCTCGATGTCGTCGATCTCTCGGAGGAGGACTGGGAGCGTACGGTTCGGGTCAACCTGACCGGCTCGTTCCTCGCCTGCAAACATGTGATCCCGCATATGCGCACGGCCGGCGGTGGCTCGATCATCCTGACGGCGTCGCAGATGGGACAAGTGGCTTGGCCAGGCTCGACTGCCTATTGCACGACCAAAGGGGCGATCCTTCAGCTGGTCAAGGGCGTCGCTCTCGACCACAAGGATGAGAATATTCGCTGCAACAGCATTTCGCCCGGCGGCGTCGCGACCGATCGGTTGTTGGCACGCTGGGGGGACTTGGAGACGGCGGAGCGCGAATGGGGGCCCAAGCATGCTCTCGGTCGGCTTGGCCAACCTCACGAAATCGCCGCCGGAGCGGTGTTTCTGGCGAGCGGCGAATCCAGTTTCATGACCGGCGCTGATCTGCTGCTCGATGGCGGATACACGGCCTGGTAAGGGGGGAACCATGACAGATCTACCTATCCTGGAGCTTCGTCGGATCGAGGCGAATATAGTCAAGCCAATCTACGACGAGATGGTCGAGCGTCTGGGGCGCGAACAAGCTCAGTCTATTCTCGGCGCGGCGATCGAAAAAGCGGCGATCGAACAGGGCGCCTCGATGGCGGCAGAATCGCCGGGTGGACCCAGCCTACGCGCGTTTATCGATCTGTTCGAGCGCTGGAAGGCGGGCGGGGCACTTGAGGTCGAGGTCAAGCACGAAGCGAACGATCGATTTGACTTCAACATCACCCGGTGCCGCTATTCCGAGATGTACAAGGAGATGGAGATGGGCGATATCGGCCATTTGCTTTCTTGTGGCCGCGATGGCTCGTTTTGTACCGGCTATGATCCGAGCATCAAACTAGAGCGAACACAGACCATCATGAGCGGCGCCAGCCATTGCGATTTTCGTTACACCGTCGAAAAGTAGGTTTCGTGTGAGACGCGCGGTTTCTCAGCGGAACATGGTGTCGGCTCGGAAAAGCGCCAGGCCCTGGCGTCGCACGCCATGCCGGTCCGCCTCGGTCTGATGCGCGCGATCAAGACGGCGCTCGACCCGGATGGGATTATGCATCCGGGCAAGGTGTTTCTTTAGCGCATGCACTCTGGCTGATCGGCTAAAAATAACCTCACCTACCTCACGCCATCCCCCTCCCGACCAAGCGGAACAATCATCCTGTCGATGACAGGCCTGGGCAGGGTTAGGTTGGGCCACTGCCGGCTGGTTTCCCCTCCTCTTGACGGATAGGGTCGGGCGAACATCGACGGGAGCGCACGGCATGGGTCCACTCAAGGGTATCAAGATCATCGAGCTTGCGGGGATCGGTCCGGGGCCGATGGCCGCGATGATGCTTGCAGATATGGGAGCGACGGTTCTCAGGGTCGAGCGGGCTGAACCCAGCGGTCTTGGCGTGCAGCGGCCATTGAATTGCGACATCACCCTGCGGTCACGCAAAGCGATCGCGCTCAATCTGAAACAGCCTGAGGACCGCGACCGGGTGCTGCGCCTAGTTGAGGAGGCCGACGTGCTGATCGAAGGCTTCCGGCCTGGTGTCACCGAACGGCTGGGCCTGGGGCCGGACGACTGTTTTGCGCGCAACGCCAAGCTGGTCTACGGCCGCATGACCGGGTTTGGCCAGGATGGCCCGATGGCGCAGGCGGCTGGCCATGACCTCAACTATATCGCCATGAGCGGCGCCTTGAGCGCGATTGGCCGCGCCGGACAGCCGCCAACCCCGCCGTTGAACCTAGTCGGCGACTATGGCGGCGGCGCTCTCTATCTTGTCGTCGGGGTTTTGGCGGCTCTGTTGGAGACCGGTGGCTCTGGTAAGGGCCAAGTGGTTGATGCGGCGATGGTCGACGGCGCGGCGTCGTTGATGGCGGCGCCTTTCGGGATGTTAGCGGCTGGCCTGTTGACCAAAACCCGGGGCACCAATGTCTTGGATTCCGGCTCGTATTTTTATGATTCCTATGAGTGCGCCGATGGCAAATACGTCTCCGTCGCCGCTATAGAGCCAAAATTCCATGCGGAAATGCTGGAGTTGATGGAGCTTGATCCGTCAATCGTCACCAAGCAGATGGATCGAGCCGATTGGCCTCGGCTGAAACAGACCATCGGCGATCGCTTTAAAACCAAGACCCGGGACCAGTGGGTCGCGATCATGGGCGGCAGCGATGCCTGTTTCGCCCCGGTTCTGGAGATGGATGAGGTGGCGGACGACCCGCACAACAAGGCCCGTAAGACCTTCATCGAATTGGATGGCGTGGTCCAACCGGCGCCGGCGCCGCGCTTTAGCCGGACCCCGAATCCAGCCCCGACGCCGCCGCTACGGGCCCATATGGTGGCCCTCGATGACGCGTTGTCCGGGTGGTTGCCGGCGGCTGAGATCGATACCTGGAAGGCCGTCTGAAGTGATTTGGTTGCGGGGGAAGCAGCATGTTTCTTGACATCAGTGAAGAGCACCAACAGATCCGCGACATGGTCCGGCGAGTGGCCTTGGAAAAGGTCGCACCGCGGGCTGATGAGATCGACGCGACGGCGGAATATCCGCAGGATATGTTCGACCTGTTGCGTGATTTAGGTCTGTTCACTTTGCCGTTTCCGGAACGCTATGGGGGCACCGGCAGTATCCTTGGCGCGTGTATGGCGATCGAGGAATTTGGCCGGATTTGCTACAATACGGCCTACCTTCTGGTGGTCCAATGGGTGCCGTTTGGCGCGATCCTGGCGGGCGGCTCGCCGGAGCAGCAGGAACGTTATCTGCCCGGTCTTGCCAGCGGCGAGCTGCGCGGCGCCTTCTCCACCACAGAGGCGCAGAGCGGCTCGGATGTCGCCGGCATCCGCACCCGTGCCGACGCGGTTCCCGGCGGCTACCGGATCAACGGCACTAAGATCTGGTGCACGAATTCCTCCGTCGCGGATTTTGTCGTGGTTGCCGCGCGCAGTGGCGATACAGAGGGTCGGGGGGCGATCAATTTCTTCATCGTCGACCGTGACACGCCCGGTTTCAACATCGGTCCGCCGGAAAAGAAGATGGGCGCGCGCGGGATACCGTCCTGTCCGCTGTTCTTTGACGATGCTTTCGTGCCGGCTAACGCGATGCTGGGAGAGCCGGGTAAGGGTTTTCGCATTGTCATGGAGGCTTTCAACATTTCACGACCGATTATCGGCGCGCGCGGCGTTGGCCTAGCTCAGGGTGCCTATGACCATGCCTTGGCCTTTGTCCGCGATCGCGCTGCCTTCGGTCAGTCGGTGGTGGATTTCCAGGGTGTGCGATGGATGCTGGCGGATATGCATATCCAGACCGAGGCGGCGCGCGGCCTGGTCTACAAATGCGCCGCTTCGGCTGATGCTGGAATGACCGGCAAGCCTTTGGCGATGCAGGCAGCGGTTGCCAAGTGCCATGCCAGCGATACCGCCATGAAGGTGGCGACGGATGCGGTGCAGCTGTTCGGGGCGGCGGGCATATCCGGTGACTATCCGATCAATCGCTATTTTCGCGATGCCAAGGTCTTGCAGATCGTCGAGGGCACCCAGCAAATTCAGCGAAATATCATCGGCCGGTATCTCGTGGATGGCGTCTGAACTCGCATACCTGAAACCACGCCGGTCGTGATCAAAATGTCTCCGGCGACCCTGGTTAGCGTGGTTTGCGTCGCTCAGGTCTTCGCCCAATTGGGTTCGTATGCCTATCCGGCATTGATGCCCGGTTTCATGAGCCGCTGGGAGCTGAGTAATGGCCAGGCTGGGACAATAACCGCAGCGTTCTATGCCGGTTATACCTGTGCGGTACCGATCCTGGTTACTTTGACCGATCGGATCGACCCTAAGCGGGTCTATCTGTTCGGTGTCGCCTGCATCGTGGTTTCCTACCTGTCCTTCGGGTTGCTGGCGGACGGCTTTGTCAGCGCCGCGATTTGCCGAACCTTGACCGGTATCGGCTGGGCCGGCACCTATATGACCGGGCTTAAGATGTTGGCGGATCGGGTCCACGGCCGCTTGATGACCCGGGCGGTGTCCTGGCATGCAGCCGGTATCGGCATCGCCGGCGGCCTGTCCTATGTGGTCTCGGACGGGCTTGATACCCTGGTCGGCTGGCGTTGGGCCTTCGTGATGCTAGCGATCTCGGCCAGCTGCGCCTGGATAGCGGTTCTGGTGCTGGTGCCGGGTAAGCGCCCCCAGACCGCTAGGCCCGGTGGTGGCCGGCTTTTCGACTTCAGGCCGATATTTAGAAATCGCTCGGCCATGGCCTATTCCATCGGCTATTGCGTTCATTCTTGGGAGTTGATGGCGCTCAAGGGATGGGCGGTGGCATTTCTTGCTTTTATCGCCATGCAAGGCGAGGCCGCGGATGTCTGGCTGCCGCCGACAGCGATTGCCACCTTGGTGGTTTTGTTTGGGGTCCTCGCCAGCCTGGCAGGTAATGAGATCTCGATCCGATTTGGTCGTCAGCGCCTGGTCAAGATCGCGATGGGCGCGACGATTGTGCTGGCCTCGACAATCGGCTTTTTGGGCATGTCGAGTTACCTGGCGGCGTCGCTATTCATCTTGATTTACACGGTGTTTATCTGGCTCGACAGCTCGTCGCTTACCGCCGGAAGCGCAGCTAGCGCCGACCCGAGTCGGCGCGGCGCGACCTTGGCGATCCACTCGATGCTTGGCTATGGTGGCGGTTTTGTCGGTCCCTTGGCGATGGGTCTGATATTGGATTGGGCCGGCGGCATGTCACCGAAGGCCTGGGCTTACGGCTTTGGCCATATCGCGGTTGTCGTGTTGATCGGCCGGATTTCCTTTAGTCTCCTGCGCCCAAGGGATCTGGCGGGGGACCGGGCAAGGACGACCGATAAAGGCCTCACGAAAACCTGAAGCTCACACTCTCCCGGGTGCGGCTGAAAAACAATCTGTGCCGAGTTCAAACGTACCAATTGGAGTTACCGTTCGAAATTATTGAAGTTTCTCCATCTCAACTTCACATTCGATTCGGCTAACCAATTGCATCAAGCGCGGCTTGTAAAATATAGGCCGCCGCAGCTTGGTCGATTTTCTCGGCCCGGCGTTTGCGAGACATATCAGCTTCGATCATCATTCGTTCGACCGCCATCGTGCTCATGCGCTCGTCCCAGAAGGCGTATGGCAGCGCGAGGCGCCGGGCCAACTCCAAGCACCAGTCACGGGTCGCCTGGGCTCGTGGCCCTTCGGTTCCGTCCATGTTGATCGGCAGTCCGACAAGCAGGCCGCCGATGCCTCTCTCGGTCACGATCCGCTCAATCACCGCCGCGTCGACGGTTAGTTTGCCGCGCTTCAGAGTTGTGATAGGGCTGGCGATCTTGAAGGTGGGGTCGGATAAGGCGAGACCTATTGTCTTACTACCCAGATCGATTCCGAGCAGCCGATAGCCCTTAGGCAGGCTGTTCGTTAATGCGCCGGGGTCGCCGAAGAGGAAGTCCTTGGCGGCCATCGGATCAGTTCCGTCCCGTTATTCACTCAAACGCGTTGCGTCCGAGGCCTGTATTTTTGTACATAACCAGACATTGTCCGCGGATATCAAAGCGCCCGCGGTTCCGTTTTCATCCGTCCGGTTCAGAAGAGGCTTATCCGATGTCGCTCGACAAAGCCACCGTCAGCAATATCGCGCATCTCGCGCGGATCAAGGTCGATGATGACCAGCTCGAAACGATGGTCGGCGAGCTGAACAATATTCTCTCGTGGATTGAGCAGTTGAACGAGGTCGATACCGAGGGCGTGGCCCCTCTGGCCAGCGTGACCGGTCATCCGTTGCCGTTGCGTGCCGACGGGATCGCCGATGGCGGGTATCCGGAGCGGGTGCTGCTCAATGCACCGGACCGGGTGGCGGATTTCTATTCGGTACCGAAGGTGGTCGAGTGATGACGGACCTCCTTTCTCTCGATCTGGCGGCGGCGCGGGACGCATTGCGTGATGGGAAAATCTCTTCTCTGGAGTTGACTGACGCTTATCTCGGCGCGATGGAAGCGGCTTCGGACCTCAACTGCTACATCACCACGACGCCGGACAAGGCCCGGGTGATGGCGGCGGCGGCGGATCAGCGGTTGGCCCAGGGCGACGCCCTGCCGCTTGACGGTTTGCCGCTTGGCATCAAGGATCTGTTCTGCACCGAAGGCATTCTGACTACCGCTGGATCTCACATCCTCGATGGCTTCGTGCCGACCTATGAATCGACCGTCACTAGCCAGCTTTGGCGTGATGGGGCAGTGATGCTGGGAAAGCTGAACATGGATGAGTTCGCCATGGGGTCAGCGAATGTGAACAGCTATTACGGACCGGTCGAAAGCCCTTGGAAGAGCCGGGATGGCGGCAACGCCCGTTTGGTGCCTGGTGGTTCCTCCGGCGGGTCGGCATCGGCGGTATCGGCCCGCTTGGCCTTGGCGACGACTGGAACCGACACCGGCGGCTCTATCCGCCAGCCCGGAAGTTTTTGCGGCATCGTTGGGATGAAGCCGACATATGGGCGGTGTTCGCGTTGGGGCATTGTCGCCTTTTCCTCATCCTTGGATCAGGCTGGACCGTTGACCCGCACCGTGCGGGATGCGGCGATCATGTTGCGGAGCATGGCCGGTCACGACCCGAAGGATTCGACTTCGGCCAACTTGCCGGCGCCGGATTTCGAAGCCGCCCTGACCGGCGATGTGCGGGGCATGAGGATCGGCGTGCCCAAGGAGTATCGGATCGACGGCATGCCGGCGGAGATCGAGGCCTTGTGGGCGCGCGGTATCGAGATGATGCGCGATGCTGGGGCCGAGATCGTCGATATCAGTCTGCCGCACACCAAATATGCGCTGCCGACCTATTACATCATCGCGCCGGCCGAGGCGTCGTCAAACCTGGCGCGCTATGACGGGGTGCGCTACGGCCTCCGGGTCGAGGGCGAGACCCTGGATGATATGTACGCCAAAACCCGGGGCGAGGGCTTTGGCGCCGAGGTTAAACGGCGGGTGCTGATTGGCGCCTATGTGCTCTCCGCCGGTTACTACGACGCCTATTATCTCAAGGCGCAGCGGGTGCGGGCGTTGATTAAGCGCGATTTTGACGAGGCGTTTGGCTCGGTCGATGCGATCCTGACGCCGACCGCGCCGTCCGATGCCTTCGCCATTGGCGAGAATGACGACGATCCGATCAAGATGTACCTGAACGACGTCTTCACCGTGCCCTCCAGCCTGACCGGGCTGCCCGCGATCTCGGTGCCGGTCGGTCTGTCTGACCGCGGCTTGCCCTTGGGGTTGCAACTGATTGGTAAACTGTTCGATGAGGCGACGGTGTTCCGCGCCGCCGGCGTCCTGGAGACGGCGGCGGGTTTCTCGGTGCGTCCGGCGGGAGGACAGTGAGATGGCGGCATTGATTAAAGGCGAGACCGGTGACTGGGAGCTTGTTATCGGGCTTGAGGTTCATGCCCAGGTGGTGTCCGAGGCCAAGCTGTTCTCCAGCGCCGCAACGGCCTTTGGCGCTGCGCCGAATTCCCAAGTCTCGCTGGTCGATGCGGCGATGCCGGGCATGCTGCCGGTGATCAACCAGGAATGCGTTCGCCAAGCCGTCAAGACCGGCCTTGGGATCAACGCCAAGATCAACCGGTTGAGCGTGTTTGATCGCAAAAACTACTTTTACCCTGATCTGCCCCAGGGCTATCAGATCAGCCAATTCCTGCAGCCGGTAGTCGGCGAGGGCGTGCTCACCATCGTGCTGCCGGACGGTGAGAAGTCGATCGGGATCGAGCGGCTGCATCTGGAACAGGATGCCGGCAAGTCGCTGCATGATCAGCATCCCAGAAAAAGTTATATCGATCTCAATCGCTCGGGCGTGGCGTTGATGGAAATCGTTTCGCGCCCGGATCTGCGGTCCGCCGCGGAAGCGGCAGCCTATGTGAGCAAGCTACGGTCGATCCTGCGCTATCTGGGAACCTGCGACGGAAATATGCAGGAGGGCTCTCTGCGCTGTGACGCCAATGTCTCGGTTCGCAAGCCCGGCGCCGAATTGGGCACCCGTTGCGAGATCAAGAACCTGAACTCGATCCGCTTCATGCAAATGGCGATCAACCACGAGGCGCGCCGACAAATCGAGGTCATCGAGGACGGCGGGAAGATCGATCAGCAGACCCGGCTATACGACGCCAATCGGGACGAGACTAGGTCCATGCGTTCCAAGGAGGATGCCCACGATTACCGCTATTTCCCGGACCCGGATTTGCTGCCGCTGATATTGACCGAGGACTATATCGCCGACATCGCGGCGGAACTGCCGGAACTGCCGGACGCCAAGCAAGCTCGGTTCATCGCCGAATACGGCCTAAGCGAGGAAGACGCCTCGCAATTGGTCGAGGAACGCGAAACCGCTGCCTATTACGAGACCGTGGCCGAGGGCCGTGACAAGAAGTTGGCCGCCAACTGGTTGCTGAGCGAATTGTTCGGGGCCTTGAACAAGGTTGGCAAGGGGCTCGCCGAGAGTCCGGTCTCGGCCAAATTCCTGGGTGGTCTAATCGCATTGATCAGCGACGGCACGATTTCCGGGCGGATAGCCAAGGATGTCTTCGCCGAGATGTTTGAGCACGGTAGGGATGCGGACAGCATCGTCGAGGCAAAGGGGTTGCGCCAGGTCTCCGATGCCGGCGCAATCACCGATCTTATCGAGGCAGTGATTGCGGCGAACCAAGACAAAGTGGTGGAGTTCAAATCCGGTAAGGACAAGTTATTCGGCTTTTTCGTTGGCCAGGTGATGCAACAAAGTCAGGGCAAGGCCAATCCGCAACTGGTGAACCAGGTTCTGCGGGAAAAGCTGAACGCATAGCGCTTGGTCTGCTTGTTTCACCTTGGAGCTTATCTGATGCGCCTGAAAACCCTACTGCTGCTGGCCAAGGCCAATGCGATCGCCGACGAGGCCCTGCGGCTTGGCCGCGCCGAAGCCATGCACCCGCTGACCGTCGTGGTGCTTGATGGCGGCGGCCACATTGTGGTTCTGAAGCGTGAGGACTGCTCGGGTATAATGCGCGGCGATATTGCCACCGGCAAGGCCTGGGGGGCGCTTGGCATGGGCATCCCCAGCCGCAGCATGCGTGACCGCTTGGCCGATCGACCGAGTTTTCAGGCGGCGCTGGCCGTCGCTTCGGATGGCCGCCTGATCCCAGTGCCTGGAGGGGTTTTGATCAACGACGAGAATGGCGAGACAATCGGCGCCGTCGGGGTAAGCGGCGATACCTCCGATAAGGACGAGTATTGCGCAATACAAGCGATAGCCAAGGCTGGCTATACGCCTAACCCAGACGAGCCGGCGCCGGCTTGGCGGGACTCCAGGCTTTAGCCGCCGCCGCCGGTCTCTACGCCCAAACTCTACGACTCTTGGATTTTCCGATTCTTGGGTCTTCGGCTCTTGCGTTTTGCGACTCTTGGATTTTTAGGGCCTATCTGGAACAGTGAACCGTCTTACTCGCTGCATCGGTCGACATCGTGCATCTTGATCCAAACCTGATCGCTATCGCCGTGGTTTTCTCGGTCGCCCTGGTCTGTGGGCTGTTGCTGATGCGGATCAAGCAGCCGGCGATCGTCGGCTATATCCTGGCCGGGGTGATCCTCGGGCCGTCCGGGTTTGGGGTCATCGAGGAGACCGATGCGGCAAAAACCCTGGCTGAGCTGGGGGTGTTGCTGTTGCTGTTCCTGGTCGGCATGGAACTCAGCCTGCGGGTCTTCAAGACCGTCTATCGCACCGCGCTGGTTGTCGTGGCAGTGCAGATCTTGCTCTCTGTCGCGGCGACCTCGGGGATCGGTTGGATGATGTCCTGGTCGACCCAGCAGGGCATTCTCCTAGGGTTCGTTCTGGCGGTTTCTAGCACGGTGGTGACTGTCAAGCTTTTGGCCGAAATGAACGAGTTGCGGACACATTTTGGCCGGATCACCATCGGCGTGTTGATCGCTCAGGACCTCGCGGTGGTCGCCATGCTGTTGATGATCGAGGCGTTGAATCCGAACGCGGCCTTCGATTACTCGATCATTTGGCGGGCTGTCTTGGCGGTGACAATCGTCATCGTGCTGGTTCGGTTTCTCTCCAAGCGCGATCGAATTCGCCTGCCTTTGCGGGGCGCGTTCGGAGCCGACCGAGAGGTGGTGCCGATCGCCGCGCTGGCGTTCTGCGGGGTTTGTGCAACGGCGGCGGGGCTGCTTGGGTTGTCGACGGCGTTCGGCGCCTTTCTTGCTGGGTTGGTGGTTGGGAATTCCTCCGAACGGCAGATCGTCCTGCGCGGCACCAAGCCGATCGAAAGCGTTTTGCTAGTAGTGTTCTTTCTGTCGGTCGGCTTGCTGATCGACATGAATTTCTTTCTTGATCATCTTGGCACCCTGTTCGTGGTGCTGTTGCTGGCGACGGTGACCAAGGGGGTGATTAATGTCGCGGCGCTCAGAATTTCCGGAGAGCCGTGGGAGCGCTCGGTGCTGGCTGGTGTCGCGATGGGCCAGATTGGCGAGTTCGCCTTTGTCATCGCCGGCGTGGGGCTGACTGTCGGCGCCATCGATATCGGCGGTTATAAGGTTGCCGTTGCGGTCATCGCCTTGAGCCTGATGCTCGGCCCGGTCTGGATGGCGCTGGAGCGCTGGCTAAGCGCCGCCGAGGACCTGGGCGGGCGCCTGGCGCGGGCCGAGTCCGAGACGCTGCGGTTGATCCGCATCGTCATCGATCCACCGGTTCGCGAGATCCGTAGTTCGGCCACATCGATAGCCTGGTTTGCCGGCCGGGTGATCGGCCGGATTGAAGGGCGGGGGAACCGGGTTTGGCCACCGCGCATTCCGCTTCGTGGCCAAGACCCCGGCGTTGTGACCGAGACGGATGGCCTCGGCCGATCTCGATGAGGGGCTCTCTACGGTATTGATTTAGAGGTGAATTCACAATTCGCGCGGTGCTGCCTTGTGGCTCGACATTCATCGATTTGGCTCTACTGTGGCGGTAACGAGCTGATAATCAGACGATCAAGGGGGAGACACGCCATGACGATCGAACGCTTCATGGTTCCAGGTGAGATGGAGCCGGTCAGTCATTATTGCCACGTGGTCAAGGCCGGCGATCATATCTGGCTCTCGGGAATGGTTGGCGTCGCCGCCGACGGCTCGATGCCCGAGGACACGGCGGAACAGTTCCAAATTGCCCTGGACACGATCGACCGATGTCTGCGCCATGCTGGCGGCCGGCCTGATCAGGTCGTCAAAGTGCTGGTCTTCATGACCGATATTACCGAGCGCGCGGCGATCAACCCGGCGCGCATCGCCTATTTCGGCGGGCACAAGCCGGCCTCGTCGCTGGTCGAGGTTTCCGGCCTTGTGGACCCCCGTATGAAAGTCGAGATCGAGGCAGTGGCCTACATCGGGGATTGACGGCGATCTCCTGCAGGCCGAGCCTGACTGTCTGTTCCAACTGAATCAGGAGACAGGCTTTGCCGATAGCACGCTATATGGTCCCGGGAATGCGAGAACCGATCAGTCATTTTTGCCACGTAGTGAAGGCTGGTGGCACGATCTGGCTGTCCGGTATGACCGGTGTGGCCGAGGACAAATCGATCCCCGAGGGCACGACGGCGCAGTTCGCGCTTGCCATGGCGTCCCTGGACAAGGCGCTCCGGCATGCTGGCGGCCGACCCGATCAGGTGGTCAAGGTGCTGGTCTTTATGACCGACATTACCGAACGATCTCTGATCAACCCGTTGCGGATCGAATATTTTGGTGAGCATAGGCCTGCATCATCGCTGGTCGAGGTCAGCGGGCTTGTCGATCCGCGCATGACGGTGGAGATCGAGGCGGTCGCCTATGTCGGGACTTGAGGCCAGAGCGCGATCGTTTTGATAGGCATCGCGGAGCGACGTAGGCTGAATCGTGAATTGCTGTCTTTCATATAGATTCAGAGCGAGGATCGGTTACTTGCCGAGCCAATAGGGCGTAAGACCATAGATTTCCAACAGGAAGTCGACAAAGGCCCGTACTTTTGGCGAGAGGTGACGGCTCGATGGATAGACGGCGTAGATTGGTATGTCCTCGCGAACATAATCCTCCATGACCGCCAGAAGGCGCCCGTCCTGCACATATTCGCCGGTCATGAAGGCGTTCATCATCGCCAGACCCCCTCCGGCCAGCACGGTCGAAAGGATTGAATCCCCGTTGTTCATCGAGATCGTCCCTTTTGTGCGGATCACTTGTTCCTTGCCGTCGATCACGAAATGCCAGTCATTGATCAGATTACCCGGTGGCCAGGTGATCAGCGCGTGCTGTAGCAAATCTTCGGGCCACTCCGGGATTCCCCAGATTTTTAGATATTCAGGAGTGGCGACGATGGAGCGGTGATTGGATGCCAATCGCCGGGCGATCAGGCTCGAATCCTTCAACTGGGCGATGCGGATCGCGAGATCGATGCCGTCGTCGACTAGATCGACGATCCGGTCATTGACCTGGACCTGAACCTCGACCTCGGGATAGCGGTCGATGAATTTCGGTAGATGCGGCGTGACATGGCGATGGGCGAAGGTCGATGGCGCGGTGATCCGTAACATGCCGCGTGGCTGGGAATGCGAGCGCGAAACCGCGATTTCAGCCTCGTCGACATCGGTGATGATCCGCTTACAGCGATCGTAATACGCGGTCCCAACCTCGGTGACACTGACCCGCCGCGTGGTTCGGTTCAGCAGCCGAACACCAAGTCGGTCCTCCAGCGCTGACAATTGTTTGCTAACCACCGAGGGTGAGATGTTTAGGGTGCGGGCGGCACCGGCTAGGCTGTCATTCTCGACGACCGAGCAATAGACCTTCATCGCGGTGAGGGTATCCATGATGCGTCCCAGCACTGATTTTAATTGACCTTTAATTATTGCATTATTGGAACGAATGATATTCTAATTTGAGTAATTAAGGAGAACATAGAATGTGCTAAATTGAGGACATAGAGTTAGGAGACCAACGCGCTATCTGTCCAGATGTCGCTTGGAAGTGATGCCCCGTCAGGAGATCGCGCCAAGAAATCAAAGGCATGTGTCTCGTTCGCCTTCGTCGTCGGAAGTTCCACTCGGCGCTTGTGCGGCCTCGAAACCTCCCTACTCGAGCTGCCTTGGCCTGCGCTCCTGGCATACTGAGCGCTGCGGTTGTCGATCTGAAGAAGGGTGACCGCCGCAGCGCTTTTTTTATGGCCACTGGAAAACCTCAGCTTGCTCGCTAATTGGATTTTTTCGCTTATTCGAGGCGAGATTTTTAAGCTATGCGTTCATATTTTCAAAAGTGTGGCTATGGCGAGCAACCGGGCTAAACATCCAGAAACGCAGCTGGCCCAAGCTCTCCGGCTGGATCGATGAAGGCACTGGGGCGCCCTGGCGCCGCCGATCCATGGCGCCACCATTTATCAACGCGACCCGGATAACCAATACCGCAAGGGTTACAGTTAGACCCGCGGCGACAACCCGACCTATGCTTAGGTCGAGGTGCTGTTGGCCAGTCTGGAACAGGGCGCGGCGGCGATGGTCGTCAGCTCCGGCATGTCAGCGGCGACCATGTGGTGACCCAGTCGATGATGTATTGGTGCGCGTGCGCGCCTAGTTGGCAGGTCTCGCCGAGCAATAGGGTTGCGGGTCAACTTGGTTGACCCGCTGGAAATGAACGGGTTACGTGATGTCCTGCGCCCCAGTGAGACCAAATTGATGTGGATTGAACCCCCGGCCAATCCGACATTCGAGTGCGTCGATATCGCTACGGTGACTAAGGGGATCCACGCGGCGGTGTCCGGCTTTGCGTCAATTCGACCATCGGGAGGCTGCCCCTGACCTGACCGATTGCCTTCGGACCAATCTGGTGATGCATTCGGCGACCAAATATCTGAACGGCTACAACGATGTTCTCGGCAGCGCCCTGATCGCTGCCCGGGACGATGAGCGGTGGGCCAAGATGAAGGAAACCCGCAGCCAGTATGGCATGCTCCTCGGGCCGATGGAGGCCTAGTTGCTGTTATGCTAGGCATGGGAAACGCTATGGCGATCGCGCGGCATTTTGACGGCCATCCCAAGGTCTCGGCGGTGTTGTATCTGGGCTTACCAAGCGCCGCCGGGCACGCGATCGCGGCACCTCAGATGGTCGGTGGTTCTGGCGGGATTGTCTCGATGCGTTCTACCGGCAGCGAGACCGCCGCTATTGCGTCCGCTGAACAGGTCGAGGTGTTTAAGGGGCGACCTCGCCTGCCCACGTCAAACCCTCGCGGCGGGGCCAAGGCATCATCGATGTGCTCGGCGATCTGGGAAACTCGCGATAGTATTCCTCGGCATTAGCTCCGGAGGATCATGACATGGCGGACCTGGCATCGATGGCGGCGACGGTGGGCGCCCTACTGAAAGAGCGTAAGCAGACCGTTGCAGTTTCTGAATCATCGACAGGCGGTCTTGTCTCGGCGGCGTTGTTGTCGATCCCCGGCGCCTCGGCCTATTTTATGGGTGGAGGGGTGATCTATACGCACCGGGCGCGCGAGACGCTGCTGGAGATTGATTTCGCTGACCATCCGGGCATCCGTTCCTCCAGCGAGCCTTATGCGGCGCTTGCGGCGGCGACGATCCGTGGCCGGCTCGGAACGTTCTGGGGGTTGGCCGAGACCGGCGCCGCTGGACCAACCGGCAATCGCTATGGCGATGCGTCGGGGCACACCTGTATTGCGGTCGCCGGGCCGGTTGGGCGGGTGATCACCCTGGAGACCGGGTCGCCGGACCGGGAGAAGAATATGTGGCTGTTCGCCGAAAAGACCCTGGCGACCTTGGAAGAGGCCATCCGCGCAGCCGATTGATCGCCATATTCGATTTTGGGAGGACTTGCCATGAGCCGAGTTTTCGGAGACTTGAGGCAGCTGGGATACGTGGTCCGCGACGTCGAAGCGGCGATGAAATATTGGATCGAAGTGAATGGCGTCGGCCCGTTCTTCTATATCGAGAAAGTGCCGTTGGCCTCATTCAGCTATAAGGGCCAACCCTCGAAGCTGGAGATGTCGATCGCGCTGGCTTTCTCCGGCGGCGCCCAAGTTGAGCTGATCCAGCAGCGCAATGACGCGCCGTCTTTGTACAAGGACTATATCGACGCCGGTCAGGAAGGCCTGCAGCACATCGCCTATTGGCCGGAAGATTACCAGGCGGCGAAGCGCGCCGCGGAGGCGCAGGGGCTGAAAGTCGGCCAGGAAGGCGACATCGCCGGGCGCGGCGGCTTCATCTATTACCAGACGGTCGGTCATTATGGCACCTGCATCGAGTTCGCCGAGTTCAACACCTACCGGCAATATCAGTTCGCCGAGATGGAACGGGTCAGCCGTGTCTGGGACGGCAGCGACCCAATCCGCAACACACTACCGGCTCCGCCGGTGGATTGAGCGGGCTTTTATGAGGGCGGGAGGGCGTGTCTGGCAAGCGGACCCAGCTTCCTTACCCGCGTTACTCCGCCGCGTGATCCTCCTTGATCATGTCAGAGGCTTTTTCGCCGATCATGATGCAGGCGGCATTGGTGTTGCCAGAGACCATGGTCGGCATGATCGAACCATCGGCGACCCGCAATCCGGTAAGGCCATGCACCCGCAGCCGCTCGTCGACCACGCCGCTTGGCCCCGGATCCATGCGGCAGGTGCCGATCGGATGGTAGGCGGTCTCGGCGTTGTTGCGTATATAGTCCATGACCTGCTCGTCGGTCTCGACCTCGGTGCCGGGCGAATACTCGTCGCCCCGGACCTGTTTCATCGCGTCGGTATCCATGATCTCGCGGATCCGGCGGAACCCTAGGGTCATGGCGTCGCGGTCGATCTGATCGGACAGGAAGTTGAAGTTGATAGCCGGCTGTTCTAGCGGATCGGGCGATTGGATGTGGATTGATCCCAGGCTTTCCGGGCGCAGTTGGTAGCAGGAGATGGTCATCGCCGGAAACTTGTGCAGCTGACGCTTCTTTGGATTCTTGACCGCGTAGGGGACGATATGCATCTGCACATCTGGTGTTTCCATGTCTTCGCGGGTTTTCAGGAACGCCAACATCGGCGCCGAGGGCAAGCTCATGAAGCCGCGCTTCTGGAACACATAGCGCAGGACTTGCCAGGCTGGGCCAATCCCCTGCATTTTCTTATTGTAGGACAACTCGGTGCGCTTCATGTGGAACTGAATGCGGGCGTTGATATGGTCGCGCAGGTTTTCGCCGACGCCCATCAACTCGTGCTTCACCTCAATGCCGTGGGAGCGCAGCAGTTCCGGCCGGCCGATGCCCGACAGCTCCAGCAATTGTGGCGAAGCCACGCCGCCGGTGCACACGATTACCTCTTTCGCGGCGTTCACCTCGATCAAGCGACCGTTCTGCATGTATTGGACGCCGGTGCATTTGGCGCCATCCATCAGCACCTTGTGGGTGTGCGCCCCGGTCTCAATTCTCAGGTTCGAGCGGTGCTTGACCGGATCCAGATAACAGCGCGCCGTGCTCATTCGCACACCGTTGCTGATCGTCGTCTGGGTGCGCACGATCCCCTCCTGCTTGGCGCCATTATAATCGGGGTTGTGCGGAATCCCGAGTTCCTTGGTGGCGGAGCGGATGGCGTCATATAGGGGGCCTTCGTCGGTCGCCTCGCTGACCCGGAGCGGGCCGCCTTGGGAGCGCAGACCGTCGGGGCCATGCTCGTAGTGCTCCATGCGCTTGAATACAGGCAGTACGTCGTCAAAGCTCCAGCCCCGGTTGCCGCGCTGGCCCCAGGTGTCATAGTCCAGGGGTTGGCCGCGCACGAAAACCAAACCATTGATCGAGCTGGAGCCGCCCAGCAACCGCCCGCGTGGGACTGGAATACGCCGGTTTGCAGTGCCTTCTTCAGGTTGCGAGCTATAGCGCCAATTTGCGGTGGGATGGTCAATCAACAACCCAAAGCTAATCGGGACGCGGGAATACGGATGGCTCTTCGCACCGGCTTCCAGCAGCAGCACGCGCCAGCGGCTGTTTTCGGTCAGCCGGTTGGCCAGCACGGCACCGGCCGAACCAGCCCCGACGATAATGAAATCATAAGTTTCGCCACTCACCGGTATTCCTCCCGAAATATGCAGCCCAAGCTTCGCGCCAATGTGATGAATCTTGCAAGAGGAAGTCGGTAAATGATGGAAATAATCCGCTATCTGGCCGCTCGGGACGCCTCTGAATTTATAGGGTCGCTGCACGCGTGATGGTCCCATTTGTGTGTTGGATATAGAGTGGGTAATCAATTATTTTGAAAATCTTTATTTTTCCTGGTGAAAATGCTCCCGCCGTGGGTGTTTTGTAATTGTGGATAATGCCGATAGACCTTGATATTTATGTAAATTCAATCTTTTCTTTACCTAGTTTGCGAGCGGGGTTCTATCGTCATGTCGTCGATGCGTCACTACGATTTGATCGTTATTGGGAGCGGACCCGGCGGCCGCCGGGCGGCGATCCAAGGGGCAAAGCTCGGCAAAACTGTGCTCGTTGTCGAAAAGGGGCGCCGGGTTGGCGGCGTGTCCGTGCATACCGGGACGATCCCTAGTAAGACCTTGCGGGAGACAGCCCTGAACCTGTCCGGTTGGCGGGAGCGAGGTTTCTACGGGCGGTCGTATCGGGTCAAGCAGGACATTACCGCCGAGGATCTGCGAAAACGCCTGCACCTCACGCTCGATCATGAGGTCGAGGTGCTGGAGCACCAGTTTACCCGAAACAGCGTCCATACACTGAGGGGGGCGGCAAGATTCGTCGATCCTAAGGCTATCGAAGTCATCCTTGATGACGGCGTCGTGCATCGGTATTCGGCCGACAACTTCATCCTCACGGTCGGCTCGCAACCCTATCGCCCTACTCATGTGCCGTTCGACGGAAAGACGGTTCTCGACAGCGACGATATCCTTAGTCTGGAAAGAATGCCGAAGACCCTTGCGGTCGTTGGCGGCGGTGTGGTTGGCGTTGAATATGCCACCATTTTCAGCGCGCTCGATGTGCCGATCACCTTGATTGAGGCCCGTGAGACGATCCTTGATTTTGTCGATCAGGAATTGGTAGCCGAATTAATGCATGAGCTGCGCGACCGCGGTGTCAATTTGCGGCTCGGTTGTAAGGTCAAGTCGGTGAAACGAAACAAGGGTGGCGGCTGCGTGATCGTCATGGAAAAGGGTCGCGTCGTGCGCTGCGACATGATTCTGTTTGCCGCCGGTCGGACGGGCAATACCGCGACCTTGAACTTGGCGGCAGCGGGCCTGGAGGCGGATAGTCGAGGGCGCCTCGTGGTCGATAGCAATACCTTCCAGACCGCGGTTCCCCATATCTATGCGGCGGGTGATGTCATCGGTTTTCCGAGCCTTGCTTCCACCTCGATGGAGCAGGGTCGGATCGCTGCCTGTCACGCCTTGGGAGAGCCGACGTTCGAGCCGCCGAAATTCTTTCCCTATGGCATCTATGCGGTGCCGGAAATTTCCACCATTGGCTTGACTGAGGAAGAGGTGAAAGCGGCTGCTACGCCCTATGAGGTTGGGATCGCCCGGTTTCGCGAGACCTCGCGCGGCCAAATCATGGGACTCGATTCGGGAATGATGAAAATGATCGTCGACCTGAAGACCCGGCGGCTGTTGGGTGTCCACATTATTGGAGAGGGGGCGACGGAGTTGATCCATATCGGCCAGGCCGTGCTCAATCTTCAAGGCCCACTGGAGTATTTCGTCGAGAACACCTTTAACTTTCCGACCCTGGCGGAGGCGTACAAGATCGCGGCGCTTGATGCCTGGAATAGAATGGGTCCCCCCTAGGCGATCGAATCAGCGTATCCTCGGAGCCCGCCATGAAGGGATTGTGGCGGGCTTTATTATTGATCAACGAGGAAAACAGGAATGGCGCTCGCGCTAGCGTTCGAGGATCGGAAAAGACAAATACTGCACGAGGTCTACGGCTTCGAGGATTTCCGCCCCGGCCAGGAGGACGTCGTTGATAGTTTGCTGGCCGGCCGCCATGCGCTGGCGGTGATGCCGACCGGCTCCGGCAAGTCGTTGTGTTTTCAGGTGCCGGCCTTGGTGCTGGGCGGACTTACCGTTGTGGTCTCGCCACTGGTGGCCTTGATGCAGGATCAGGTCTCGGCGTTGCGGCTTGCCGGGGTGCCGGCCGAAACTATCCACTCGGCGCGTGACCGGTCTCAGAATATCGAGTCCTGGCGCCGGGTCGCTTCCGGCGAGGCGCCGATCCTCTATCTGGCGCCGGAACGTCTGATGACCGAGCGGATGCTCTCGGCCTTGGCCCGGTTGCCGATCAAGCTATTCGCCATCGATGAGGCGCATTGCATCTCGCAATGGGGCCCGGCGTTTCGCCCGGAATACGAAGGGCTGGCTCGCCTGAAAGAGTTGTTCCCGGGGGTGCCGATCGCCGCCCTGACCGCCACGGCGGACGAGGTCACCCGCCAGGATATCGCCGAGCGGTTGTTCGACAACGATGCTGATGTGTTCGTCACCGGCTTTGACCGGCCGAACATCAAACTCAATGTCGCCTCCAAGCGCGACTGGCGGGGTCAGATGATGGAGTTCCTTGCCGACCATCAGGGGGCGAGCGGTATCGTCTATTGCCTTTCGCGCAAGAAAACCGATGAGACGGCGGCTTATCTGCGGGATCAGGGGATCGACGCGTTATCCTATCACGCGGGGATGGAAAAGTCCGAGCGTGAGCGTCACCAGGACGCCTTCATGACCCGTGATGGAGTGGTCATGGTGGCGACCATCGCGTTCGGCATGGGGATCGACAAACCGGATATCCGCTTTGTGGTCCATGCTGATCTGCCCGGCAGCGTGGAGGCCTATTATCAGGAGATCGGCCGCGCCGGTCGCGACGGTGCGCCGGCCGAGGCGATGATGCTCTACGGCCTCGACGATATCCGCATGCGCCGGGTGTTCATCGAGAAGGAGGAGGGCGGCGAAGATCGCCGTCGCCGCGAGCATCAGCGTTTGGGTGCTCTGCTCGGCTATTGCGAGGCCCCGGGATGTCGCCGCCGCACCCTGCTGGCTTATTTTGGTGAGGGGTCTGGGGATTGCGGCAATTGCGATATGTGCCTTGAGCCGGCCGATATCGTTGACGGTACTGCCGAGGCGACTTTGGTGCTCGGCGTCGTCTCCCGGACCGGACAGCGTTTTGGCGCTGGGCACATCGTCGAGGTGCTGCGCGGCGGAAGCTCGGAAAAGATCATTCGCGCCGGCCATGACAAGCTGTCGGAACATGGCGGCGGATCCGCCCGCAAGGTCGAGGAATGGCGTTCGATCATCCGACAACTGGTGGCCGCCGGTTTCCTGCATATGGACGTTCGCGACTATGGTGGCCTCAAGATCACCGAGCGGGGCGCCGCCTTGAAGCGCGGTGAGGAGGACTTCAGCTATCGAAACGACTTGGTCGCCAGATCCGCGTCGTCGAAGCCGAAAAAGACCTCGGCGGTGCCAATGGCCGACCTGGATGATAGCCAGACCAGTTTGCTTGGGGCATTGAAGGCCCTTCGCTCGCAACTGGCCCGCGTCCGCGGTGTGCCGGCCTATGTCGTGTTCACCGATCGGGCCTTGCAGGACATGGCGGTGCGGGCGCCGAAAAGCCGCGAGGAATTCGCCGAAGTGCATGGGGTTGGGGCTGCCAAATTGAAGGATCTGGCGGAGCCATTCCTCAAGATTATCGGAGAAAATGCGACGCGAAACTAACCGAATACGTGACGTTAAAAGTTTGCAAACAGTGTTAAATTAGCATTTTTTAGATCAACTGTTCGTTGACGTTTTGCGCCGTTTCGATCGGCTCAGACCCTATCCAGCTCCGGCAAGACCGGCTGCAAGCCGCTTCTCCACGCTGACGGCAGAATTAATGCGCGGGAAAGGCGGCCAACCCCAATGTTTTCAGATTGATAGGTTGCCAATTCGGAAATCCCGTTAGTCAGAAGACCAGCCTGGATGCTAAAGGGCGTCGCCATGGACCGGTGGCTCCTCAGGCTGCCCATGAAAGGGAGGCCATGGAAGTTCGCAACATTCAGGGCGATGCAGAACTCTCGCCGGCAGAGCGGGAAGCCGTCTACAAGTGTATTTTTAACCGCCGCGACGTGCACGGCCAGTTCCTTCCTGAACCGATCCCCGACGACGCTTTAGCGCGCATTCTCCGCAGCGCACATCATCCCCGTCCGTTGGCTTCATGCAGCCTTGGGATTTCATGGTCGTTAGGGGGCCCGCGGCTAAACCGAAGGCGCGAGACGTCTTTCAGGCTGTGTACACAGAAGCCGCCGAGATGTTTGACGATGACCGACAGGGTGCCTACGGCGCGCTCAAGTGGGAGGGCATCCTTGAGGCCCCGGTCGGGATATGCGTGACCTGCGACCGAAGCCGCGGACCGGGTCAACTGTCATCGGGCGGACCCACCAACCCAATATGAGCTCTACAGCGCCGCATGCGTTGTTCAGAACCTGGCAAGGGCTGAGAATGTCGGGTTGGGTTGCGTAAGCATCCTGTGCCACGATGATTTGAGGGCCGCATTGGGTATTCCACCGACAATCCAGCCGATTGCCTACCTGTCCGCCGGCTATGTTTTTCACTCATTTTAAAATCCAGAGTTGGAAATTTCAGGGTAGCTACCTCACACTCCTTTGGCTGATGTTGTGTGGTTTGACTGATGGGACAACCGTTCCGGTGAGGAACCTCTCCTTAACCACCTTTGGTGATGTAAAACTGGCGTTATATGAAATCAGATGGCGTCGCGGCTAAGAGTGGGGATCAGCGAGGCTTGCGGATCGACGCCGTTGAGTTTGGCATTCTTAACGAGCTTATAGGCTGTAAACGAAACACGGGAGAGACACATGGAATTGGGATTGTCTGGCAAGAGCGTCATTGTCACCGGGGCCAGCCGCGGCATCGGTTTGGCCATTGCCGAGGGGTTCGCCAAGGAAGGGGCCAAAGTGTCGATCTGTGCCCGTGGCGCCGAAGGGCTGGAGGTGGCCCGCGCGCAAATCGCGACCTATGGTGGTACCGTCCACGCTCAGCTATGCGATGTTTCCGATGCCGATGCGCTGGTTGCCTATATTGATGCGGCGGCGGCGGCGCTGGGCGGGCTCAACGTCCTGGTGAGCAATCCCTCGGGTTTTGGCAAAACCGATGACGAGGACGGCTGGCGCCTTGGCTTGGATGTCGATTTGATGGCGCTGGTGCGCGGTTCCTGGGCGGCGGTGCCGCATATTGAAAAGGCCGGCGGCGGTGCGCTGATCCACACCGCGTCGATTTCCGGCCTCACAGCGTCGCAGCGCACGCCGCCTTATGGCGCGGTAAAGGCGGCGGTGATCCAGTACACCAAAACCCAGGCGCTGCAATTGGCGGCGAAGAACATCCGCGTGGTTTGCCTCGCTCCCGGCTCGATCGAATTTCCCGGCGGCACTTGGGATGATGCGCGGCAGAACAACCCCAAGCTCTATGCCGGCATCAAAGGCTCGATCCCCTTTGATCGCTTGGGCGCGCCCGAGGAAGTGGCGAACCTTGCCGTTTTCCTGGCTTCCGACGCGGCGTCCTGGGTCACTGGCGTGACCATCGCGGTCGATGGCGGGCAGATGCTCTGAGGCTCACGCGCCCAAGCGCGCCAACAACATCGGCCCGTTGGGGCCTCAAACTTCCTTCAACGCCTTTGCTGCGCCCGTGAAAGCCGCCAAAGTCTGCTCGATATCGGCTTCGTCATGGGCTAGCGAGATATAGTACTTGCTGTCACCCTTGAAGATCCCGCGTTCACGCAGCAGGGCGTTGAAGGCTCGGCCCTTGGCGGCGTCCGCGGCGAGCATGTCGCGATAGTTCTCGACCGGCCCGTCGGTGAAGAACACGTCGAACAGCGGTGGCTCGCCGATTACCTTGGCGGCGTGGCCGTTGTCGTGCATTGCCGCTTCTAAACCAGCCTTCAATCGGCGACCGGTCTCGAACACCTGCTCATAGCTGCCGGGGCGTTGCAGGATTTCCAGGGTTTTCAGACCGGCGACCGCGGCGACGGGGTTGCCCGAGAGCGTGCCGATCTGCGGTAGGAAGTCCTCGTCATCTACCGCCTCCTTGTCGAAATGCGCCATCAGTTCGTCATTGCCGCAGATCGCCGCCAGTGGAAAGCCACCACCGATGATCTTGCCAAGGCTGCACATATCGGGCGTCACGCCGTAATAGGCCTGGGCGCCGCCATAGGCAAAACGAAAGCCGGTGACGATCTCGTCGAAAATCAGTGGAATCTCGTATTCTCTGGTCACCTCGCGCAGGGTTTCTAGGAAGCCCGGTTTCGGCGGCAGCAGCCGTTGGAACGGCTCGGCGATCACCCCGCCCAACTGATCATGGTACTCGGCGATGATCGATCTGGCGGTCTCGGCGTCATTATAGGGCGCGATGATGACGTCCTCGCTGACCTTCTTGGGAATGCCGGGTGAATCGGGGATTGCCTGGGGGTAGTTGGACAGCCGTTTCGGCGCAAGGCTCATCAGCGAATAGTCGCTCATGCCGTGATAACCGCCTTCGAATTTGAGGATTTTATCGCGCTTGCGATGGGCACGCGCGGTGCGCATAGCATACAGAGTCGCCTCGGAGCCGGAACTGACGAAGCGCAGTTTGCTTGCGCAGGTCACGGCTTGGCAAATTTTCTCGGCCAGGGCGATCCCGTGTTCGTTATTGGCGAAGAACGTGGTGCCCTTGGGCACCTGGGCCTGCACCGCTGCTGTTACCTCGGGATGGTCATGGCCGACGAACATCGGTCCGGAGCCGAGCAGGAAGTCGACATATTCATTACCGCTCAGATCCCAGATTCGGCCAGCCTTGCCCTTGGCGATGACCACATCGGAGGCCATGTTGCCAAAGCTTCCGCCCGGCAGAACCGCGCGGGCCCGATCGATCAAGGCTTGCTCGGCCGCACCACGTTGCATTCCCGCCATCTTCTTTCTCCCTCGGCAAATGTCTCAGCTCACTTTAGCAGGCATCATCAAAATCTAAAGGGCCATCGTCGGGGTCGGGATGTTTGCTCTGCCGGCGGCTCGGATCGCCGGTCTGGCGCGGATGCTGGGGCCCCGCAACGCTCGCCCGGCCAAGTGGTGGTGCGCAAGGGTGAGCATGCCGACAGTATGTATTTCGTGGTCAGTGACGCCTTGGAGGTTGAGTTTGATCCCGAGCCGGTGACTTCTTCTGTGAGATCACGCTGATCGTGCATGGTGGCCGGGTGGCGACGATCGTTGCGATAGAAGAGAGCCGACTGTTGATCATAGATGCCCAGGACCTGGCCCGGTTCCTCGACAGTAACCCAGAATAGAGTGAAACTCTGGTCAAGGGCAGCCAGGAGCGTCAGGCTGGGCATGGCGGCCAGCTGGTTTGGCCGGCGCAGGCGAATGGCCAATCCATATAAAGGGAGGCTGATCTATGAACGAACTGTCCACGCCATTTGGCGCTAGCTGCCGAACCGGCCAATGGCCCGATGGCGCCGCTTTTTCTGTCGATAAATATTGTCCAATCGCCGAGGCCAAGATCTCGGTGCTTGATTGGGGGTTTACCCGTTCCGACGTCTGTTATGACGTGGTGCATGTGAAGGATGGTGCATTTTTTCGGCTCGACGATCACATCAACCGATTTTTGGCCTCGATGAAGGGCCTCCGGATGCAGATCCCCTATGACGGCGAGGCGATCAAAGCGGTGCTGGCCGAATGCGTGCGGTTGACCGGTCACCGCGATTCCTATGTCGCCGTGGTCTGCACCCGGGGACTGCCACCCTATGGCTCGCGTGGGTCGGTGAGCCGCTATCAGAACCGCTTCATCGCCTATGCCTTACCGTGGATCGATGTGCTGTCGCCGGAAATTCAGGCCCGGGGCGGTCATGTTATCATTGCCAAGACGCCGCGCATCTCGGCTGACTCCGTTGACCCAACGATTAAGAACTACCACCGGGGCGATATGGTCCAAGCGATGTTCGAGGCCGAGGACGCCGGCGCCGACACCGCGGTCTTGCTCGACCATGAAGGCTATGTAACCGAGGGGCCGGGCTTCAATGTTTTCGTGGTGCGGGACGGCACGGTGATCACGCCGGATCGTGGTGCGCTTGAGGGGATCACCCGCAAGGCGACCTTGGAGCTGTGTCAGCAGATCGGTATGGCGGCGAAAATTGCCCGGCTTCGGGCCGAGGATCTGCACGAGGCCGATGAGGTGTTCCTCACCACCACGGCCGGCGGAATCATGCCGGTTAGCCGTGTCGATGGCCGGATCCTCTCGAATGACAGCCCCGGACCGGTATCGCGACAATTGAAGGAATTGTATTGGCAACGCCATGAAGAGGGTTGGATGGCGACACCGGTAGACTATACCGACACGGCGGGGTGAGGGGCTGAATGCATCCCCTAAACCATCGACCCTTGGATATCTGAACAACCGCGTGATCGTGACTGTGGCAGCGGGATTGCCGGCGCTGTATTGGCTTCGGTGCGGGTGATGAAGAACAACCAAGCAGGGCGGAATGGCATGAGCAGTGACCTGGTTATCTATGAGTCGAAAGAACGGATTGCGCTGATCACCATCAATCGACCTGAAAAGATGAATGCGCTTAGCAACGCGCTGGTCGCCGCGCTGCGCGATGCCTTCATCCGATTCCGCGACAGCGATGACCAATGCGCAGTGTTGACCAGTTCCGGCGACAAGGCGTTCTCGGTTGGCGCCGACATCAAGGACCCGCCGAGCGACCCAGACTTGTGGGAATGCATGCCCGGCGTTGGCGTGGTGATCGACAAGCCGGTGGTCGCGGCGATCGCCGGCTATTGTGTCGGCGGGGCTTATTGTCTGGTGCAGTTCTGCGACATTGCCGTGGCGGCGGAAAATGCCGACTTCTTCTATCCCGAGGCTCAGATGGGCTTTTGCGGCGGCCTGATTGCCAGTACGGCGGCGCGCCTACCGCACAAGATCGCCATGGAATTCATGCTGACCGGCAAACATTTCGACGCCCAGCGGGCCTATGAGGTTGGCATGGTCAACAAGGTGGTGCCGACCGGTCAACAGGTCGAGGCGGCGATGGACTATGCCCGGATTCTGGCGAATAGCGCGCCTCTGGTGGTCGGTATGATCAAGCGTTTCGTGCGCGACACGGTAACCGCCAAGGGACCGTCGGAGTTGCACGCCATGGCCCGCGCCGATCTGCTCGCCATCCGGCGTAGCGAAGACCAGCAAGAGGGCGGCGCCGCCTTCCGCGAGAAGCGCAAGCCCGTGTTCAAGGGACGCTGAGAGGCGCCGAGAATTTAAGGCGTGAGATTAACAACGTATAACTCTTCACCGAACAGGAGCCTCTCGATGAAAAACCCAACCGGCCTCGGTGTCTGGTGCGGCACCAATGTTCTCGATCCCTCCGCGCTGGCTGCATTGGCGACGGGCGTGGAGCGGCGCGGTTATGACACGCTGTGGTACCCGGAATCGTTGTCCTATGAGTGTCTGGCCCTTGGCGGATATCTGCTCTCGCAAACCAGCCGCCTAACCCTGGCCAGCGGGATAGCCAATATCTATGCGCGTGACGCGGTAACCGCGGCGCAGGGGCATGACAGCCTAAACACGCTGTATGACGGGCGTTTCATTCTTGGGCTGGGTGTCTCCCACGTGCCGCTGGTCGAGGGTGCGCGGGGCCACAATTATGGAAAGCCGGTGGCCAGCATGCGGACCTATCTCGATACCATGGCGGCGGCCAACATCGACCCAACGATCCGGACGGCGGATCGCAATGTCGTCCTGGCGGCGCTGGGGCCGAACATGTTGGCGTTGTCGCGCGATGCCACCAAGGGAGCGCTGCCGTATTGCGTGACCCCGGAACACACAGCCGAGGCCCGGCAAATCCTCGGCCCGACCGCCTGGCTATGTGTCGAGCAGAAGGTCTGCCTGACCTCGGATCAAAGCACGGCCCGCGCGGTAGCCCAACAACAGATGACCCGTTATATGGCGCTGCCGAATTATCGCAACAATTGGTTCCGTCTTGGTTTTACCGAGGACGAGGTCACCGGCGAAGGGGCACCGCGCTTCCTTGACGCCATGGTGGTATGGGGTGGCGAGGTGCAGATACGCAATTGTATCGACGCCCATCGCAAGGCCGGCGCCGATCAGGTGGTGCTGCAGGCCTTCAAGCCCGATGGCGGAGCCGGAACCGACCCGGCGGCACTGGACGCCTTCGCGCCGGGCGGATGAGGTGAGCTGTTTGGTCGAGAGGGCAGATTGCTATGTGCATGCGGTAATTCCGCCAACCTCGTCAAATCGTAAATTGCAAATGCCGGCGATTAGCGTTAGCGGTTCCTCTGGCTATTCTGGCCATGATGCGGTTGCCGTTTCGGCGCATACCTTCCCGCTTGGACGACATCCGAATGGTGACTGATATTGATCAGCCCCCGCGGGCTCGCAAGGCCAGCGTGGTTGACAGCCGATATGCTTGGTGGCGTCTAGTCGCCTCCGTGCTGATCAGCAGCGTCGGCGGTGTAGGGCTCTGGTCGACGGTCGTCCTGCTGACCGAGGCCGAGAGCCATTTTGGTATCGGTCGCAGCCAAGCCTCGTTGCCCTATACCGCGGCTATGGTAGGGATCATGGTCGGGAATGTCGCCATGGGCCGCCTTGCCGACCGGTTCGGGATTATCGTGCCGGTGGTCATCGGCGCCCTGTCTCTCGGCATCGGCTATGCCGGCGCGGCTTTCGCCACAGAGTTGTGGCAGTTTCTCTTTTTCCAGGGGGTGCTGATCGGCGGGCTTGGCACCGCGTCCACCTTCGGGCCGCTGATCGCCGCGACCTCGCTTTGGTTCGCCAAACGCCGGGGTATCGCGGTGGCGTTGGTCGCCAGCGGCAGTTACATCGCCGGCACGTTCTGGCCGCCGGTGGTCCAACATCTGGTGGTGGCGCTTGGCTGGCGTGACACGCATTTGATCATCGGCGCGGTCTGTGTCGTGATGATCCTGCCGTTGACACTGGCCTTGCGCCGTCCGCCCCCCATGGACGAGCCGGTCGGGATAATAGCCAGTGGTTCGGCTCCCTCCAAGGTCGTGACGGCAGCGCTTTCGCCGGCCCTTCAGTCTGCCGTCCCTCTCCCCGTCCCGCCAAACGTGCTGCAGACCTTGCTGGTGCTGGCCGGGATCGCTTGCTGTGTCGCCATGTCGATGCCACAGGTGCATATCGTTGCCTATTGCGTCGACCTTGATCTCGGCGCGGCGCGGGGCGCCGAGATGCTGTCGATCATGCTTGGTCTTGGCGTCGTTAGCCGGATCAGCTTTGGCATGCTGATGGATCGGATCGGCGCCACATGGACCCTGTTACTTGGCTCTTCCCTGCAGGCGTTGTCGCTGCTGCTCTATCTGCCGGCCGATGGCTTGTACTCGCTCTATCTGGTTTCGGCGATGTTCGGTCTGTTCCAGGGTGGGATCGTGCCTGCCTATGCGGTGATCATCCGCGAGAATTTCCCGACCTCGGAGGTCGGTACCCGGGTCGGTCTGGTGCTCTCGGCGACGATTGGCGGCATGGCGCTGGGGGGCTGGATGTCCGGCGCGATTTACGATGCGACCCTATCTTATACGGCGGCTTTTTTGAACGGCTTTGGCTGGAATATTTTCAACATAGCGATCGTCGTGCTGCTGATCTGGCGCGGTCGGATGCCGCGTATCTCGCTGCCAAGTCCCGGAGCAAGCCGCCGAGTGATGATGACAGAGGCGCCGTTGGTCGGTCGCTGGCCGGGCGCACTGCTGTAAGATAGCCCAACTCCGGTACGATCCAGGGCTTGGTACGATGCGGGCCCTGGTGCGATCCGGCGGCGCTGTTACAGTGCGGTGTCCGTTCCGCCCGCAGGGAGTACTGCCGATGACCTATACCATTCTCGCCAAATGTCCCGAGACGAACCGTCTGGGGGTCGCTATAGCGACCTATTCGCTCGGCGTCGGCGGCTATTGCCCGTTCTTCGCCCGGGATAAGGCGGTGCTGTCGACCCAGGCTTTCGCCAACCCGGCTTTGGGGCCCTTGGCGCTCGCCTCCTTGACCTCAGGCCGCTCGCCGAAGCAGGCTCTGGATGATCTTGCCGCCGTCGATCCGGGCTTCGCCTATCGCCAGGTAAGCATTGTTGCAGCCGATGGCGACGTTGCCATGCATACCGGTGGGAACTGCCGAACCTGGGCCGGCCATGAGACCGGGGACGGATTTGCCGCATTCGGCAACGTCCTGGCCGGCGAGGCGACGGTGCGGGCGATCACCGAGGCGTATCGGGCAAGCGCTGGCAAGGAGCTTGCCGAGCGGTTACTGCTGGCGCTGCAGGCTGGGCATGACGCCGGTGGACAGGCGGCGGCCGATGGCACGGCGCTGCCGGAGCGCTCGGCGGCTCTGGTGGTCCGGGGCCAGGACATTACCCGTGACATCGATCTCAGGGTCGATTTGCACGATAGCGCGGTGACTGAGTTGCGCCGAGTGCACGCCGGCTATGCGCCCTATGTCGAGTATTACGCGCTCCGCGCGAACGACCCGGAAAATACCCCGCCGCAGGATGTCTGGGCCCGCAATAATCTGTGACGATGCGAAGCCGCGGCGGGATCGGATGGTAGCCAAGACGGCGCGGCGCCGGATTGGCGACAAGGCCGGGTATCCCTAACGCGCGGTCCAGCCGCCATCAACCAGCAAGCTGGTACCGGTGACCATGTTCGAGGCCGGGGCTGCGAGATAGACCACCGCATCGGCGACATCCTCGACCTGACCAAGCTTGCCCATGGGAATGCGCTCCAGCACGTCCTTGGAGAAGGCCGGGTCGTCGAGGAATTTTTTCGCCAGCGGCGTATCAACGAAAGTCGGACCGACCGAGTTGGTGCGGATCCGGTGCGGCGCCAACTCTACCCCCATCGCCTTGGTTAACCCCTCGATGGCGTGCTTGCTGGCGCAATAGGCGGTGCGGTTCGGGGCGCCGACATGGCCCATTTGCGAGGACATGTGGATGATTGACCCCCCCTGGCCGCGCGTCACCATGCCGCGCGCTACGCCTTGCGCCATCAGGAAGGCGCCACGCAGGTTTAGGTTCAGGATCGTATCGAGATGATCAAGGCTGACTTCCAAGAACGGCTCCGGAATATTGGTGCCGGCGTTGTTGACCAGGATGTCGATCCGGCCAAGCGCCGGCACGACGGCAGCGATGGCAGCGGGGTCGGCGGCATCACAAATGGCCGTGCGGGCGGTGCCGCCATCGGCCTCAATCCGGACTTTTAGATCATCAAGCTCGCTTTCGGTGCGGCTCATCAAAATCACCTCGGCCCCGGCATCGGCCAAGGCGATGGCGCAGGCCTCTCCTAGGCCCCGGCCAGCCCCGGTGATCAGCGCAATCAAACCGTCGAGGCGAAAACGGTCAAGCGACCGGGTGCGGGGTTGGGTCATGATGAGGCTCCGTTAACAGAGGCGTTGGTCTCTCGGCGCTAAATCGGCGGGCGTTGGATTCAGCGTTTCAATAAGCGTGCCGGTTAGCCGCCCGAGCCGCCGGCGACATTGCTGCCGCCATAGCGCCGGACCCGCAAATCCGCCTGCGCCTGGTGCCCGGCGAAACCTTCGATAGCACAAAGCCGGGAGCAGTATTCGCCGATCATCGCGCTGGCCTCGGGTGTGGTGATGCGCTGATAGGTGCAGGTTTTGAGGAACTTGCCGACCCAGAGCCCCCCAGTATAGCGCGCCGCCTTCTTGGTCGGCAGGGTGTGGTTGGTGCCGATGACTTTGTCGCCGTAGGAAACATTAGTTTCCGGCCCGAGGAACAGGGCGCCGTAATTGGTCATATTTTCCAGGAACCAATTCGGGTCCCGGGTCATCACCTGGACATGCTCGGACGCGATTTCATCGGCAACCGCGAGCATCTCGACCTCATCGGCGCAGACGATGATTTGGCCATGATCACGCCAGGCCTGCCCGGCGATCTCGGCGGTTGGTAGGATGGTCAGCTGGCGTACAATCTCGGCCATCGTGTCACGGGCGAGTTTCGCCGAATTGGTGACCAGGATCGCCGGCGACGTTGGCCCATGCTCAGCCTGGCCCAGCAGATCGGTGGCGCACATCTCGCCGTCGACGGTTTCATCGGCGATCAGCAGGGTCTCGGTCGGCCCGGCGAATAGATCGATGCCGACCCGGCCATACAGCTGGCGCTTGGCCTCGGCGACGAAGGCATTGCCCGGCCCGACCAGCATGTCGACACCGGCGATGGTCTCGGTGCCCAGTGCCATGGCGCCGACCGCCTGGATCCCGCCGAGGCAGTAAATCTCATCCGCGCCGCCCAGATGCATGGCGGTGATCACGGCGGGGTTCGGTTCGCCATTGAAGGGCGGGGAGGCGGCGATGATCCGTTTCACGCCGGCCACGCCAGCGGTGACGATACTCATATGCGCGGAGGCGACCATCGGATATTTGCCGCCGGGGACATAGCATCCAATGCTGTTGACCGGGATGTTCTTGTGCCCAAGCACGACACCGGGCAAGGTCTCGACCTCGACATCGCGCAAGGCGTCACGCTGGATCTTGGCGAAGTTTCGAACCTGTTCCTGGGCGAATTTGATATCGGTGATGTTCTGGGCACTCATCCGCGCCAGGCAAGCCTCGATCTCGGCCTCAGAGAGCCGAAAGGTCGGGCGCTCCCAGTTATCGAATTTCTTCGACATTTCGGCGACGGCGGCGTCACCCCGGGCTTCGATATCAGCCAAGGTCGCCTCGACGATGGCCCGGACTTTCGCGTTCTCTTCGGCCTTTTCGCTCTCCGAGAGGCCAGTTTTAAGATATTCTGCCATGGCGTCACGCTCCAACATTACTCGAAAGTCGGCGTGATTTTAGCAGGTTGATGAAAAACCCCAAACCCCAAACCCCAAACCCCAAACCCCAAGACGGCAAGCCTTAACGTGCCTGACCGATCGCTCAGGCAGCCAGATTAGGCCCCCAGAGGATGATCGAGAATACGCTGGCGATAGCGACGACCCAGGCCTGCATGATATCCGGGCACCACATCTGCTTGTTTCCCCACAACCCAATGGCGCTCAATTTTTTGCGTGACACGTTTCACCTCCAGGGATGCCGGCTATACCCCAAGTTAGGCAGCTGGGGTCGCAACCCCAACCGGCCTCCGGCCCGCAGCTCATCCAGTCTGTCGTGACCCTCGGTAAGGCCGCGCTTGGTGTAACTTTCTGAATTAGATTCGGAGCATTTGTCAAAATTGCCAGTGCGATTCAGGACGTCTCGATTTATCGCGGTTTTTTGGATCGAAAGCGGAGCCGAAACTTGAAACAGAGCGGGGATGTGTAAACTGGGCCTGGGGTATTGAATGCAGGGCTTGACGGCTTTGCAGATCTCGCCCGCCGCGTTAAACCATGGTCGCGGCTCCTCTTCACCACTTCGGACCCCCTTTCATGACCACTAAGGTTCTTTATCTGATCAAGGCGCGCCCTGATTTTTACGACCTGATCCGCTCGACCATGCCTGCCGAGCGCTATGAGTTGATGACCCTGGAAGACGATTCCAACGGGGAACGCAGGGCCAAGCTGGCCGAGGCCGAGATGGTGATTGTCGGCGGGTTGCGGATGTCCGAGGCGGATGTCGAGGTGGCGAGCAAGCTGCGGTTGGTTCTGCACCAGGGTGTTGGCTACCACGACACGGTGGCGACGGACTCCTTGATGAAGCGGCAGATTCGCCTTGCGGTCACCCCCCAAGGCACCAGCGAGGGCGTTGCTGAGCATGCATTGATGATGATGCTGGCGACCGGTCGCCGGCTGGCTTATTGCGACGCCGAACTGCGTGAGGGTCGTTGGCATTCCAACACTTTCCGCTCCACCGCGCGGCAACTTTTGGGTGCCACGGTTGGGATCGTCGGGCTGGGACGGATTGGCAAGCAGGTGGCCAAGCGGCTGATCGGTTTCGAGACCGTCACCCTGTACAATGACCTGCTGGAGATGGATCCGGAAATCGAGTGCGCGTTGCGGGTGACACGCTGCAGCCTGGACGAGATCCTCGGCCAGTCCGACTTCATCACCCTGCACATCCCGCTTACCGATTCGAGCCACCACATGATCGACGCCGGGGCGATCGCCAAGATGCGGCCGGGAACCACCCTGATCAATTGCGCACGCGGCCCGGTGGCCTCGCAAGAGGCCTTGCTGGAGGGCTTGCGATCCGGCCATCTCGGTGGTGTTGGGTTGGATGTGTTCGAGGTCGAGCCGTTGCCAGCCCCCAACCCGTTTGCCGAGTTCCCCAATGTGGTGATGACGCCGCATCACGCGCCGGGCACTCGGGACACCATGGTGATCAAGTTCACTGAGATCTTCGCCAATGCCGACCGGTTCTTTGCCGGCGAGCGGATGGAGAACGAGATCTCGCTTGTCTGACCGATGAGCGCGCCGCGCCGGCGAACCGGGCGGTAGTTCGGCGAGGGGGCGGCCAGTTTAATCAGGACGAGCCGGATACTTGCGTCTATCCGCGGCAATTGTATCGGATTAAGCTCAGGCGCAACCTGCTCTTGGTGTCCTTATCGCAGTACTGGAACCACGCATGAGCCGCATGAAATTTGGTGCCTTCCTCGCCCCGCATCACCCGATCGGTGAGCACCCGATGCTACAGTTTCGCTCGGACTTGGATCTGGCGGAGCGGCTGGACAAGCTGGGCTTTGACGAGTTCTGGTGCGGAGAGCATCATTCAACGGGTTGGGAGACCATCGCCTCGCCGGAAATGTTCCTGGCCGCCGCCGGTGAGAGGACGCACCGGATTAAGCTTGGTACCGGGGTGGTCTCCTTGCCCTATCACCATCCGTTCATCGTCGCGCAACGCATGGTCCAGCTCGACCACATGACCGGCGGCCGGGCGATTTTCGGCTCCGGCCCCGGGGCGTTGTCGTCGGATGCCTATGTGCTGGGCATCGACCCGATCACCCAACGAGACCGGCAAGACGAAGCATTGGGTGTCATCCGACGGCTTTTGAGCGGCGGGGAACGGTTCAGCCACAAGTCCGATTGGTTCACGCTGAATGACGCGCGCCTCCAGCTGCTGCCGCTGCAGGAAGACATGCCGTTCGCGGTGGCGTCCATGGTCAGCCCATCCGGCATGACGCTCGCGGGTAAATACGACACCGGCGTGCTCTCGATCGGTTCAATGTCAACGGAAGGCTTGAACGCGCTGCCCACCCAGTGGTCGTTTGCCGAGGAGTCGGCGCTCAAGCACGGCAATGTGGTGGACCGAAAGAATTGGCGCATCGTTCTACAATGGCACCTGGCGGAGACCCGCGAAGAGGCGATCGCCCAGTGCAAGGACGGTCTCTTTCATTGGCACAACGAATACAGTGTCGGCACGTTACAGCGCCCCGGCGCCAGCGCGTTCAAGACCCCGAACGAGGGCGTTGACCGGGTGGCGTTTTCCGAAGGTGCGACCGTGGTGATAGGCACGCCGGACGACTTGGTGAAGCGCCTGCAAGATCTGACAAAGCTGACCGGTGGCTACGGTGTGACCGTCGGTTTCGTGCACGATTGGGCGAACCGCGAAAACACCCAGCGCAGCTGGGATTTGGTAATGCGCTACGTGGTGCCGGAGCTGAATGGCATGCTCGACGCCTACCGCGAGTCGCGAGAGCATGTGGTGACGCACCGGGAAAGCTTCGCCGATGCCCAGCAAGGCATTTTGAACAAAATCATGGAAAACCCGCGCGCTGCGGCTGCTCTAAAGGAAACCAAGGTTGGCGTCGCCGCAGCGCTTGGTCCGCATGCTGGACCGGATTTGTCAAAAGCTGCGAACAGCGACTAGCCTTAGTCCGGTTGAAACTAAGCAACCAAGACCGCCCATTGAAAACCTGAGAGGAACGTCAAGGTGAATAATTTGCTGGAAGGCCATGTTGCGGTTGTAACCGGGGCTGGCTCTGGAATTGGTGAAGCGATCGCCCTGGGATATGCGAAGCAAGGAGCGTCGGTAGCCGTTGTTGATGTTAACGAAGCGGCAGGAGCTGATACCGCCAAAGCAATCACGGATGCGGGCGGCAAGGCCGTCAGTATCAAAATTGATGTGACAGACCGTGAAAGATGTAGTGTCGTGGCGGCGCAGGTTGCCGACACGTTGGGTAAGATCTCTATCCTGGTGAACAATGCCGGTATCAATCGGCGAACCCCATTTACCGGTGACAAAGTCGCTGTCGCCAAGGATTGGGACGATATTCTCGAGGTGAATATCAAAGGCGTTTTCAATGTCACGCATGCGTTTCTGGATCAGCTGCGTGAAACCAAAGGCAGAGTAATCAATATTGGCTCGATTCAGTCTTTCGTGCATGTCCGCTGGCCGAATTCGGCCGCTTACACGACGTCCAAGCACGGTGTGCTTGGCTTTACGCGCGCCCTTGCGGCGGAGCTTGGACCCGACGGCGTGCGGGTGAACGCCATCGGACCCGGCCTGATCGAAACGCCGTTGAACAAGGCCGCGCGCGAGGCAAACCCGGACATGGTGAAGAGAGTTATGGATCACACGCCGCTTGGCCGGGCTGGTGCGCCCGACGACATCGTCGGGCCGGCGATCTTTTTGGCCTCTGATCTATCCGGCTATGTGACGGGAGGAATTTTGATGGTGGATGGGGGGTTCAGAAGCGTTTAACGAATGAGCCACGGCCCGCGTTCAATGCCTGTTTAGCCCGGGGCGTACCCATTCTAAAAACGCAGCAGTTGGCGCGCCGGCCTCCAACTGGGCGCTAAAGGTGGTGGATACGGGACCGGTGGCGATTAAGTAGCTATGCATTGAACATCGTCATGTGGGCTGTGGCTATGCTGCGGTCACCGCTTTCGAAGCCCGTAGCCTTACGCACTAGCCGGAAAATTGCGAATTTGCCACGCCAATTATATGTTAGGTTGCGGTGAATGACAGGCTGTGGATTAGGCGGAAAAGATATGAGATTGAAAAACAAGGTAGCTCTATTGACTGGCGCCGCCGCTGCGATCGAGGGTGAATTGATGGGGTTCGGGGGGGCGACTGCGCATTTGTTTGTGCGGGAGGGCGCAAAAGTCGTCTTGACCGACATTCGAGATGAATTGGGGGAGCGCGCCGCATCCGCGCTACGTGATCTAGGGGCCGACGTCCTATATCGTCATCTTGACGTGGCCTCGGAAACGGACTGGCGGCAGGCCATTGGTGAGACCCTGGACGCCTATGGTCGCCTCGACATTTTGTTTAACAACGCCGGCGTTTCGTTTCCCGCCAAGGTTGAGGAATTGACGGAGGAGATTTGGGATCGCGAGCTGGCGGTGCATGCCAAGGGGGCTTTTCTTGGCACAAAGACAGCGATCCCGGCAATGCGTCGGGGCGGTGGTGGCTCGATCATCAACACCTCCTCGGTAATGGGCATTGTAGGCAGCCCGACATCGCCGGCCTATTCCGCCGCCAAGGGGGCGATTCGATTGTTCACCAAAACCGCGGCGCTGCAATACGCCAAAGAAAATATCCGCGTGAACTCGATCCATCCGGGATACGCGACGACCCCTCTCACGGCTGAACGGTTCAGCCCTCCCGACGTCAATAAAGTGCTGCTTGACAGGACGCCGATGGGTCGCCTTGGAACCGCCAAAGATATTGCCAACGGCGTACTGTTTTTAGCCTCCGACGAGTCATCGTGGATGACCGGCGCCGAGCTGGTCATTGATGGTGGTATGACCGCCCAGTAGCAATAGGCAAAGACCAATCGTCCGATAACCAGTAGTTCTTCTACACAGGTCTTTCTCATTAGCATCGATGCGGCCATGGAATGGGCCAACACTGTGACGCCGGATGCCGTAACGAGTGCGGTGGCGCGACGGGTGGAGGTAAACTCTAAATAGCGAGGGACAAGATCATGGATGGAATCAACACATCGAGCGCCGGCGCTGCACTCGACGGTATCAAGGTCCTCGACTTTACCCAGTTCGAGGCCGGCCCATCCTGCACCCAGGCGCTGGCCTGGATGGGTGCCGAAGTGGTTAAGGTCGAAGAGCCGAAACGCGGCGAACCGGGCCGTTGGGGGTTCAGCAATCGCAAAGACGCCGACGCACATTATTTTATCTTCTACAATACCAATAAAAAGAGCATCACCTGCAATCTGAAATCGCCGGATGGCAAGGCGTTGATCGAGAAAATGATAAAGGAAGTCGATGTCGTCGTTGAAAATATGGCCCCCGGCACATTCGCGCGGCTTGGCTTTGATTACGCGCGGCTGAACGAACTGAACCCCCGCATCATTTTTGCACAGGTGAAGGGGTTCTCGCCCGACGGCCCGCACGCAAACTATTTGGCCTTCGACATGATCGCGCAGGCGGCCGGCGGCACCTTCGCCATCAATGGTCTGCCCGACCAACCACCGATCCGCCCAGGCGCCACGATGGGCGATACGGGAACCGGCATGATGGCCGCAATGGGCATCCTCGCGGCCCTATTCCAACGTGTCACAACCGGCAAGGGGCAGCATGTCCAAGTAGCCATGCGCGATGCGATGGTTAATTATAGCCGCACGGCGATGAGCCGCCAGGCCTCGGTTGAGGACGGTTCCGTATTGCCGCGCATCGGCAACGAGGTTTTCGGGACGGCGCCCGGCGGGCTGTATCCGTGCAAGCCCGGCGGGATCGATGATTGGGCATATATCTTCGCGTCACGCGGCAACGAAGAGCACTGGAAGCGGTTGTGCCGTGTCATCGGTCGCGAGGACTTGATGGACGACCCGCGCATGCAGGACGGCAGCGCACGATACAAATTCAAGGACATCATTAATGAGGCGATCTCTGTGTGGACCAGGCAGCACACCAAGAACGAGGTGATGGAAACCATCGCCGGTGCTGGCGTGCCTTGCGGCGCGGTCTTCAACATGAAAGAGCAACTCGAAGACGAGGACCTGCATGCTCGTGGGATTATGATCAAGATCGATCATCCGGTTCGCGGCGAAATCACCGTGCCCACCTCGCCGATCCGTATGTCCGCAACCAAGGTTCCGGTTACGCCCTCACCGATTCATGGCGAAAATAACGAGGAAATTTACGGCAAGTGGCTTGGTCTATCGACTGAAGAGGTAAAGAAAATGCGCGCGGAGAATGTTATCTAAACGAAGGATCGAATGGCGGGCTGGTCGGCAAGCCTTCGATAACATCGTCCAAGTGCTGAGGCGTGGTGGACGTCCCGCTCTTGTAGTCCCAGCGCCAGGTTGAAAATGACCGGCGATCGGCTCAGCGTTTCTTGATCGCTCCTGCGAACATTAGCCCGAACCGGTTCCACCGCTGAAATTTCCCAGTAGACAGATTTGGCGCGACGGGCCATCACTGTATGGAGAAAATAGAACTATCTGGGCCAAAAACATGAGTCCTAAAATTGTGTTTGTCACCAACTTTCCCGATGCTGCGGACGTGGCGCGCGAAATGACTCCAACCGGCTTCGGTCTGGCGATCGTCCCGGCCGGAAGCGCGGAATACCACGAAGCCATGGCGGAGGCGGAATACCTTGTCGGCTTTGTCGCCGGTCTGGTTGACCAGGAGTTGTTCAAGACCGGGCCACGGTTGCGGTTGATCCAGTTACTGAGCGCCGGATATGACGAGTCAGATTTGGGTGCCGCACGCACAGCGGGGGTTCCGGTTTGCAACAATGGCGGGGCTAATTCGGTCGCCGTGTCGGAGCACGCGGTGCTGTTGATGCTGGCGGTCCAGAGGCAGTTGGTGCGGCAGCATTTAAGCGTCGCCGCCGGCAATTGGCGGGGCAACCAGACACCCCGCGTGCATGAGGTGCGGGAAAAGACGTTGGGTATCGTCGGGCTTGGGACGATCGGCAAGAAGACCGCGCGGTTGGCGCAGGCCTTCGGCATGAGGGTAATCTACTACGACATTTCACGTCTGCCGGAGGACCAGGAAGATCTGCTGAACGTGCGCTTCCGCCTGTTGCGCGAGCTCCTGAAGGAAGCGGACATCGTCTCCGTGCACACGCCGCTGAACGACAGCACTCGTCACCTGATCGGCGCGGATGAGCTGACGCTCATGAAACCGTCGGCCATTCTGGTGAACACGGCGCGCGGGCCCGTGGTGGACGAGGCGGCGTTGCACAAGGCGCTGACGGACGGGACCATCAGGGCCGCCGGCCTGGATGTCTTCGATCAGGAGCCTCCAAAATCCGATAACCCACTGTTTATACTTGATAATGTCATCCTGACCGCGCATTTGGCCGGACCGACATTCGAGAGCAATACCGCGCGGGTGCGCAATGCGTTCGACAACGTTCAGCGTGTCGCCCGGGGGGAAACCCCGCTCTGGGTCGTGCCGGAATTGGCGGACTGAACCGTCTCTTGGTTTAGCATTAAGATAAGGAGCCGAAGAGATGAGCAATCCAAACCTCGCGTTCGACCATGTCCATGTCATCGCTGAGAAACCGCACGAGACCGCCCAATGGTATGTTGAGAAGTTAGGCGCGGTGATCAAGGCGGATACCATCGCCAGGGGAGCTCCGCAGATCTTTGTCGAACTCGGCGGCATGATTGTTCTTGTTCGAGGTAAGCGCGAGGGCGAGGCGCCGGCCGCCGCTGATGAGTTTCATGATTATGGCGCCTACTCCAGCCATAACCGTTGGGGCGCCGATCATATTGGTTTCGCCTATGACGGCGATCTTGGCGCCTATTGCCAGAAATTGCTGACCAAGGGCGTCGGCTTCTCGGTGCCATTGAAGGAAGGCGCCGGCGGCATCAAGCTCTGCTTCATCGAGGCGCCCGACGGGGTCAGTATTGAACTGGCCCAACGGTAGTCGGCGATTGGACGGCGTCACGGAGATGGAGATACCGGGTAGGCGTTAAATCTGTTGTTGCCTTGATTGTCATAGGGGCGACTGACTTTGGCGGGCTCGCCTTTAACGCCAATTATGGCTCATCGGTGATGACGGTGAAGATTCTTGCCCGGCGGCTGAATTTCAGCTCAGTCGCACTGCTTGCGGCGTTTCTAGGGTGAAATCAACCAAGGGAAAGCGGGAGCGCCAGATGGCTATCGACTATGAAAAGCGAAACGGGATTGCTTACATCACTCTGAACAATCCCGAGAAAGCCAATATTCTGGACAAGGCAACCTCGGATGATATCTCCGCCGCCTGGATCGATCTGTGGGAAGATCGTGATATCCGCTGCGCTATCGTGACGGGTAAGGGCGATCGGCATTTTTGTGGTGGCCACAATTTGGCGCCGCGTCCGGACCTTACCGCGGAGGATCGGGAATACCTGCGGACCCAGCGCATCTATTGGCCGTTGGCGGGGACGGTTCACGGCCAAAGTACTGGCGTTGACGGTCGCATGGGTGATCATTACCCCCGCGTCTGGAAACCGGTGATTGCCGCGGTAAACGGCTGGGCGGCAGGGGCCGGTCTCTACATGGTGCTGGCCTCCACCGACATTCGGCTGGCCAGTAGCGAGAACGCAAAGTTTAAATTCGGCTTGCTCAGCCAAGGTTGGCTCGGCCATGGACCAGGCGCGAGCCTGCTGATCAAGCAATTGCGTTATATCGACGCTATGAAAGTATTGATAACTGATGAGCCTTTCGATGCGGCGGAGGCTCTGCGCATAGGCTTGATTAATGAAGTCGTGCCCCACGCCAATCTGATGGAGAGGGCCGAGGAAATAGCCCACCAGATTGCCAAGATGCCGCCGGCCGCCGTTCGGATGATGAAAGAGTTTATCATTCGTTTTGGCGATTTGCCGACCGATCAAGCCTGGCATGTGCAAAACTTGATAAACAATTTGCTGATTCAGACGACCGCCGATGGTGAAGAAGGACGGGCTGCTTTTAACGAAAAGCGCCCGCCGAACTTCACCGGGGCGCTTCGCCGTCGTGGCGAGCCTTGGGAGGCGTTGTCTGAGGAAGAAGCCGCCCGCCTCGACGAGGCGTACCGCAGTGGTGAGTATTAGCCTGCCTGTCGGCCCACCGATAGTATCACCCGACGGACTATACGCGCTCTGTCGAGGGTTGCTGACCGGATACAAACTGCCAAACGCTTACGGATCTTCGTGGGGCGGTCAAATCCCCAGGAGGTGCCTCTGACAAAATCCAGCGGCAGGTCCTGGCGGGCTCTGCTAACCCAGCACGCCGTCATCTCTCAGGGCGTTAATTTCTGCCCACTTCATGCCCAAAACGTCGTTCAGAACGATATTAGTGTGCTCACCCAACCCGGGCGCCAAGCCGGATTGGTGGCCAAAGCTTGCCCGCCAGGGCAAGCCGGGCAGGAAGCCGTCGCCATGCGGACCCCAAAAACCTCTTGCATGTAGATGTTCGCTCTCAACCAACTCCTGCGAACGCGCCAATGCCGCGCTTGGAATGCCAGATGCGATCAAACACCGCGCCGCATTCTCGGCGCTTCGTGGGGCCGCCCAAGCCAATAAAACCGCATCGATTGCTTCCCGTTCAGCGCGCCGACCGGCCTGCTCAAGGCCCTTCATGCCCGCCAATTTGGGCACTATCAAACATAGGCTTCTCCACTGATCGTCATCCACCACGGCCAAGGAGAGCCAATCATCCTCGTCGGCACAGCGATAAACCCCATGCGGCGCATAATCAGCCGAAGCATTGCCTAGAGGCGTGGGCGGGTCGCCCAGTTGTGCGGCGAGCAAGGCTTCGGACATCGCCCACAGCATGGCTTCAATCATGGAAAAATCCATACGGACACCGCCGCCCCGTCGCTCGCGCTGGCGCCAGAGTGAAGCGGCGACCAGGAAAGGCAGCATCAAACCGCACATCGGGTCGAGCCATGCCATGCCGACACGCGGCGGGCGGTCAGGGTGTCGGTTTAAACCCGCGAAACCCGCATAGCATTGCAGCAAGGTGCCATAAGCCACCGCGTCAGACTCTGGTCCGGTGCGACCGAGACCGGACGCAGACAGATAGACCAGATTCGGATTCAGCCGGCATAAATCCTTCGCGCCCAAACCAAGGCGCTCCATCACGCCCGTGGCGAAATTTTCAATCAGCACGTCGCATTCGGTAGCCAAACGCTTTGCTATCGCCACGCCCTCAGGTTTTTTTAGGTTGAGGACCACGCCTTTCTTGGCCTGCCCAAGAACGGTATGCAGCTCGGAGGCTCGACCAGGGTCACCTTTTCCCGGCGCTTCGATCTTGATAACCTCCGCTCCCATGGCGGCCAGGTGGCGGGTGGCGGTTGGCCCGGCGATAACCCAGCTAAAATCAAGCACCCGCACTCCGCTGAGCGGGAGGGTCGCCGCCGGACGGGCGGGGCCGACGCTCTCGGAAAAGGTCAGCTGGATTGGCAGGCTCGGCGTTTTGACGGTCGCGCCGTTCAGGTTCATGTCTTGGAAATAACCACGATGCGCCAGCTGTGGCGACTCAAGCTGCTCGGCCGGTTCCTGAAGCGGAAAACTTGGCACGTGAGCATCTTGAGCAAGGTCCGCCAGCCATTGCTTGGGGTGCTGTCGGCTCCATTCGCTCATCAGCGCGTGAACCTCGTCCCAATTTTCCATCCGGTCTGTCTTGTTCGCGAACCGCAGCTCCGCTCCCCAAACCGGCGAACCCATGGCGATCAACCAGGCAGTCCACTGTTTTTCCTCGCGCGGAGAGATAGCGACAAAGCCATCGGCGGCCGGCAGGATGCAGACCGTGGCGCCGTTGCCGTCACCCAACCGCTCGCGCCGCCAACTGCGTCCGGCCTGGCCGGCGCGGGCCAAGTCAGTCATGGCGAGCGTCGCCAGCGCCTCTTGAACGGAAACATCGACGACCGCGCCTGGCGTGCCCGATAACGCCGCATGCATGCCGGCGCAGGTGGCCACGATACCCCCCATATAAGCCGATTGCTGGCCGGTTGCGCGGACGGGTGGCTCGGACAGGTCATCAACCTGTCCTGTCAGAAGGCGGGCAATACCGCTCGCGTACATCAGGGTCAGGTCGGTCGCAGGCTCGTCTGCGCGCGGGCCAGTCTGGCCGAAAGGAGAGATCAGGACAATGGCCGCGGCGGTGTTCAAAGCGCGCAAACTGCTCAGATCATTGCCCTGCGTCAATAAAGCAGCCGGGCCGCCTTCGGCGACTATCAGGTTCGCGTTAGCGAGTGCCGTTGCCCTATCGGCGCGTGTCTTGCCGCGCATCATGTAGTGGTCCAGGGGCCTAGTCTGAGGCTCACCGACAACGCTCACCGTCGCGCCGGTGTCCGCGAAAAGTCTTCCGGAAGCGGCGGCGGCAAGACCGTGGCCGAGTTGGGCAACATGAAAATCGACAAGTAAGGGCATCGTCCTAAAACCCGCTTAGACGCATTGAACACCATGGCGCATGGTTGCACTGCGCCGACCGGGTTGGGAAGGCATCAGGTCGCCAATGACACGATGCTTGCTTTGACGCGCGGGCTCAGGACGCGATAAACCCGCATATCGCGCGATTCGTGCGATGTCGCTCAGGAGGAAGGGTCGCGGTGCGCCCAACCCAGCACAAACATTACCCCCGGAATCCAGGCTAATCCCGCGAGCAGATAGAAAATTGTCTCTAGAAACAGGTTTTCAGGCAGAAAATCGGCAAGATTCGCGATCAGGCTGAGGTATATCGCCAGCCCGAAGAGTATCACAAGTCCAGCGATCGGTGTTCTCCACCTCATGCGACAAGAGATAGCAGTCGCAGAGGAAAAGTCCATTCCAATCCCTTGAAATGAACGGCGAATCAATCCCGATCAGTTGGTTTTTACCGTAACATCGTGGCTGGCTTTGCCGCCTATTTTGATAATATCAAGCTCCCCCAGCGTCTCAACGTTTTTTGTCGATTGGTCCGCCGTCTACAATACCTTTTGCATCCAACACCATCTGCCCAGTCGGCAAAGCTTCAAGCGCCTGAGAGCCGCGACGCTCGAAGTCTGGGGCAGGGTGGCTGCGTGAGGGAATAGATTGCGGCAGAACTCTCGCGTCCCAAGTCAGTTAATACGTCAACGCCCGACTATCGTATCTCTTAGCAGACCCGGTTGCGGCGGGAATACGCCGCGTGGTGTGACGGAAAGAATGTCGTTCATCTGCCGTCGGCGGCAATGTTCAACGAATGACGGGTTGTAGAGCATTCATCATCCAACGCGCGTGGCCGGAAAGCGGCCAGTCGCTGTGCGGATGTCCAATGATTTGCACGCCGACTGGCATTCCGCTGATAGCCAACAAAGGGATGGTGATCGTTGGCGCGCCGAGTGCGGAGGTAGCGCTATTGAACGACGGACTGCCAGTGACGAAGCCGTAGCTGGACTCACCTGAGCTTGACATAAAGCCCAGCCTTGGGGCCGGTCCGGGTGAAGATAGGGTGAATAGCGCATCAGCAAGTGGGCGAACGGCTTCGAGATCAGCACGCATGGAATGGCGTCGCTGTAGCGCATCGCGATAGTCATCTTGTCCCAACTCTTCGGCCATTTGTAGCCAGTCCCCGAGTTGTGGGCTGAGAAGTCCGGTGCGCTGATAGGCACGCAGAGCCCAACGAAGTTCGTAGCTGCAAATGATGCGGCTCAATTGATTGCTGTCGTCAATGGATTGTTCGAGTCGTTCGATGGATTGGTGATCCTTGCGTGTGAAAATGCTTACACCTTGTGCTGAAAGCTGGTCGAGTAGCTCATGGAACGCCGACTTGGTGGTCTCATCGCAAGTTGACCAACCCTCGGTTTCCAGCACAATCATCGATTTGGGCATCGCTGCGGGCGCCAATGCCTCTGGTCCGTAAAGTCCGGGATATCCAGGATCAGCACCGCCGCGTTGCGCGATTTCGTAGGCTACCGACCACATGTCTTCGAGCGATGCCGCGTGCACGCCGAGGTGTAACTGACTCAAGCTCAGGCCTTCACCGCAATGTAAAGCACCGAGCGTCGGCTTGATTGCGAAGTTTGCGCAGAAACCAGCTGGTCGGATAACCGAGCCGACCACCTGGTTGCCCAGTGCTGCTGGAACCATACCCGCACCAACGGCGGCGGCTGAGCCGCTGGATGACCCACCCGGTGTGGCGGTTGCCGCGTAGGGGTTCGTGGTGGGCCCCGGCACCATGAAGGCGAACTCGGTCGTCACGGTCTTACCAAGGATCACGGCGCCAGCAAGGCGCAACGCATTGACCGATGCCGAGTCCATGCCGGTGTGACGGTCTTTAAAGATCGGGCTGCCCAGCGTAGTTGGCATGTCGTTGGTCTGGAGAACGTCCTTGATACCAACCGGCATGCCGTCGATTGGTGAAATGGGCGCGCCGTTTTTGTACCTGGAGTTTGATTCGTCCGCTGCCGCCCGCGCGTTTTCGATGTTCAATGTCACCCATGCTTGCACGGTCGGCTCGCGCTCGTCGATGACGCTTAAGCAGCGCTCCAGGTAGTCACGTGGAGTGTCCGCGCCATCGATGAAGTGGCGGCGAGCGTCAAAGAAGGTTTTAATTTGCGGGTTCCGCGGGTCATAGGTCCCGGTGACGAATTCTAGTTGCTCGTCCATGGCGATATTCCCTCCTGCTGGTTAATCGTCAACATTGGCGAGTGGGTCTCGGTCTCGGAGATGGTACGGGAGACACCCACCACCGGCGGCGTTGTTTCATAGTGGTACTGATATCGCCGAGAAGACCACCTCATCGCGTACCAGGGATCATTTAGCGGCCCCTACCCAAGAACCTCTCGTGTTCGATCCGCATGACCGGATTGAACACCCCGACGAAAACTGAGTCCATCACCTGCGCGGCGTTTTCGATCGGGAGTTCCATCAGGGCCGCGATTCTAGTCCCGGCTTTCGTCCGCGCGCTCGCGCCATTCGGCCAGGGCGGCAGCCCCCGAGCCGCTAACTTTGGGAAAACCCAAGAAATTGGTGACAAATGCATCCGTACGGGGAAGAGACGGTACAGTAGGAGATGGATTGGCTGTGCGGGCCGGCTGCTGACGGAGCTCAACCCGGCGCGGTCGCTCGACCCGCCGCACAGCGGGTGAGGAAAAGAACCAAACACCCAGACCTTGCCTGCGCGCGTGATTGTCCAGCATGGGGCTCCGGCCGGATGTCCCACTTTGGTCCGGTCTTCGTGGCTCGGCCCCCGCCTCGGCGCTTCTCTGCGGGCCGATGATTGACGCGGTCGAGCCGACTCCCGAGGCTTTCGCACAGTCGAACGAAGGATGTCGACGGACAGGGACGAATTCATGTTGACGCATGACGAGGTCCGAACCTACCACCGGGACGGATGGGTCATTTCCCATCTCTTTCGCTTGAGCGAAGCCTAGGTCTCGGCGCTTCGCGGCGCGATGGATCAAATTCAGGCGGACAACCCCGACATCCTGCCCGACCGCCTCTCCAACTCGCATCTCGACGGCGCCGCACCCTACGGCGTGCGCGGTCAGAAGGCGTTTTACGATATCGCGCATGGTTCTCGCATCCTCGACATGGCCGAGGCGGTTCTTGGACCGGACCTGATCCTCATGCTGACCCATCTTTTCTGCAAGCCGGCCGGCGGCAGTCGCGCCGTCCCGTGGCATCAGGACGGCCCGTTCTGGCCAGTCGATCCACTGGTCTCCTGCTCGGTCTGGGTCGCAATCGACAAGGTGGACGACGAGAACGGCGCGATGCGGGTGATCCCCGGCTCCCATCACGGCAACTATCGCGCGCATCACTTGGTCGAGGACCCGAACCTCAGCCTCAACCGCGAAATTGACCTCACGTATGAGGAAGAGCGCAAGGCGGTAACCATCGAGCTCAAGCCGGGCCAGGTCTCGCTGCACGATATCGGCCTGATCCACGGTTCGGGCGCGAACGCGTCACCGCGTCACCGCGCCGGCGCTCCGGCCTCGCTATCCGTTACATCCCGTCGACCGCCCATATCCACCGCAAGCTGCCGAGCGCGGCGGCCGACTGGACAACCATGCCGGTGGAAGTGGTGCGCGGGGTAAACCGGAACGCCGGGAATGATTTCGCCGTGGGGGGTTTTGGGCGGGGTTGGGACTGACGCTAAACACTCGGGCTCGCTAGCGATTGGACAGTTGTTGTCGCGCGATAGGGTCATCCACCCTGGAATGAGTTTGGCAGCGTGGATTGAATGTCTGAAATCGACCTATAGGGCACTGTGCCCTACAAGGGGATTAACCGACCGATAGTGGGTCGACCACACCGCCAAAAAAAGGCACGCTGCACAAACCGCCGGGGCATCCACCCGGGCGCTGTCCTCAGCACCGGTAGGCCCGCTCAATTAAAAACAACACCGAAGGTGTGGCTATGCGATTTAACAAGATCAAGCAGATGTGGCGTGACGGTAAATGCGCGACCTTGGGCTGGCTCTCGGTGTCCCACGGACTCACGGCCGAGGTTATGGCGCGTCAAGGCTTCGATGCCCTGTGCATCGATTTGCAGCACGGGACCGCGGAATTGAATGACGTCCTGCCCATGCTGCAGGCCATATCGCAGACAGACACGGTCCCGGTGGTGCGCGTCGCGTGGAACGAGCCGGCGACTATAATGAAGGCCCTGGACCTCGGCGCATACGGCATCATCGTGCCGCTAGTCAATACGGCCGCGGAAGCGGCGATGGCGGTGGCCGCGTGCCGCTACCCGCCTGTCGGTATGCGCTCGATGGGCCCCGTGCGGGCCATCCATTATGGCGGTGCCGACTATGCGGCCCACGCGAGTGATGAGATCGTCATCATGGCCATGATCGAGACGAAGGAGGGCCTCGCGAACCTTGAGGCCATCTGCGCCACGCCCGGCCTCGACGCCGTTTACATCGGGCCGGCCGACCTGTCGTTCGCGTTGGGTCTGGAACCACTCGGCGATAATCCCGACCCGCTCCATCTCGCCACCTGCGACAAGATCCTCGAGACCGCGCATAGGCACGGCATTAAGGCCGTCATGCATTGTGCCAGCGGGGCGTTTGCGGCGGGCGCCGTGCAGCGCGGCTTTGACATGGTGATGCTGACGTCTGATTTAGCCTGCATAATCGCCGGCGTAAGGCTGCAGCTCGACGCGTTGAAGGCTACAACATCCTGAACATGACGAAGGACGATAACCCGTACGATCTCCTAAATGCCCTCACCGGGCTTGAGCAAACCCGATAACCGGTTAAATCTTTTTTTCGCGGTGATTGAATACCCGGGGGAACATTAGCGGGTTCTTTTGCGGCGGTATCGGCGGCGGTATAATCTCGACGTTGAGGCTGCCTCATTCCTCGAAGCCGCGTCGGTAAGATGGTTTCTTTAGCGGCACCGTTGAGTTGGGCCGCACCGCTTCTTCGACGCCATCTTCGAGTTTTTCCGCCAGTTTCACATTCTAGGGCATGACGTAGGAGCGCGGCTCGATCGCGTCGTCGAGGCGGAGCCAAAGATAGCTCGCCTTGCCTTCGCCGAAGCTGGCCGAGAGCAGGACTAGGCTATCGGCTTGGCGCTCATACCACTCGAAATTCATCGGCCTCGGCTTGCTCAGCACCTCGATGATTTGGATGTGGACCAGCGACCGTATCCAGTGCCGGATAAACGATGATCACCTGCCATGGCGGATGTATTCTCAGCGCCCGCTGCGCTAACGTCCAGCCCAGATCTTCCGGACGGTGATTGGAGCGCGGTGATGAGCGGAGTGTTGGACGGTATCCGGGTACTTGATTTTGGTCGCTTCATCGCCGGGCCGTTTTGCGGCATGCTGTTGGGTGACATGGGCGCTGAGGTGATCCGTGTCGACCGGCTCGACGGTAGCGAGGATCGCTTTTTGGTGCCGGTGGCGGAGTCCGGCGAGGGCCCACTTTTCCTGGCGCTTAACCGAAACAAACGCTCGCTTACCCTGAACCCGACCAAACCCGAGGGCCGGGAGATCGTGCGCCAGTTGGTCAAGAGTGCTGATGTTGTGATCGCCAACCTGCCGCAACCGACCCTGGTTTCCATGGGGATCGACTATGAAACCTTAAAGACGATCAAGGAGGATATCATCCTGACCACGGTCACCGCATATGGTAATGGCGGCCCGTATAGTGAGCGGGTCGGCTTCGATGGCGTCGCCCAGGCACTGGCAGGCGCCACGTATCACGGGGGACGCCCAAGCGACCCGATGAAATCCTTCGTGCCCTTCGCCGATTTCGGCACTGCCTCGTTAGCGGCCTTCGGCACCATGGCGGCCTTGTACGAGCGCCAGAAGACAGGACAAGGACAGCTTGTCGAGGGTGCCCTGACCCGCACGGTCATGGCCTTCAATATCGGGTTGCTCGGCGAGGAAGCCGTCTTGGGGACCGACCGACCCGGCTATGGCAATCGCGGCTACAGCTCGGGCCCAAGCGATGCCTTCAAAACCAAGGACGGCGCGGTGATGGTTCAGATCATCGGCCCGGCGATGTTCAAGCGCTGGGCCGACCTGATGGGTGAGGAGCATTGGTTGACCGACCCGCGCTTCGCCACCGACATGGATCGGGGCGATAATGGTGAGTTGCTCAGCGCCCGGATGCAGGTGTGGTGTATGGACAAGGCGACCAAGGAAGTCCTCGACGCGTTAGACGAAGCCCGCATCCCCTGTGGCCCAGTGCTTAGCGCCAAGCAAACCCTTGAAGATCCGCATATCAAGGCGATGGATTTCCTTCAGGCCATGGAATTCCCTGGCATGGACAAGCCGGCGGCAATCACTACCACGCCGGTCAAACTCTCCCGGACCCCTGGGACCATCCGCCAGCGTACCGCCATGTTGGGCGAGCATACCGACGAAATCCTAGCCGAGCTTGGCTACGATGCTGGCGCAATCGCGAGCCTGCACGAGAAACGGGTGGCTTAGGCGAGGTCTAAAGTACTGGTTCCACCAGAAGCCTTCGAGACCCCAGATTCAGTTGAGGGTAGGCAGCGCGAAAGCACCCTCCTCAGGGTTAGTCAATTGTTAAAAGAGGGATTTCTCCAACCGCTCTCACCCTAAGGGGGGCGAAGTGAGCAGTCCTTCCATGACTGAATCTGGGGTCTCGAAGGGCTCTGTCCGCCATATTAACCAAACTCAGACCTAACCCCCGCGTTCTCACACGCAATGGTAAGCATGCCGGAGACATCGAGATGGCCATAGGTCTCGGCGGCCCGGTTCACCGCCGCCGCCCCTGCGGGAATCGGTGCGCCCGCCTCTTCCGCCATCGCCGCAGCAAGTCGAAGATCCTTGGCGGACAGCCGGATCGCGAAACCGGGCTCGGTGTCGCCGCGCAACACCTTGGTTGGCCAATAATCGGCGATAAAACCATTATGACCGATGCCGCCGGTCAGGATCGGATGCAAGGTTTCCAGCGCCAATCCCATCTTCAACCCCAGCGCCTTCACCTCGGCGCTGAGCTGGCAGGTTGACTGACCCAACAGGTTCAGCACCAGCTTCATGGCTATACCGGTCCCCCACAACTCCGCAGTGATGGATATCCGTGCCCATGGCGTCGAGATAGGGTTTGGTGCGGATAAAATCCTCTGGCGCCGCGCCGACCATGAACATCAGGGTTCCGTCGGCGGCATTCGCGGGGGGCCGGCCCACGGGGGCGTCGATGAAGCTGCAGCCCTTGGCGGTCAACGCCGCCGGGACCAAGCAAACAGGCCTCGACGTCGGGAGAGTCGGGCAGCATGGTTAGGATCGCGTCGACATCGCCAGAAAAGCTTGCGATGTCCGCAACCACCCGGACCCTGGCCGCCGCCGCACGGTTCCGCGCGGACTGGACAGCGTCGAGCCCGAGCACCGTGAACCCCGACCGTGCCAGGCTCGCCGCCATGCCGCCGCCCATGTTACCCAGGCCGATCACCCCTATCGGATTTGCCATCTGTCCCTCCGGTCCGCTTGACGTCCATGTTCAGCTTTGATCATAGCGCGGGACAGTTTCCGGCGATCAAATCTTTATCGTCTTCCTCGCGAACGGATGACCTGTCGGCGTGTTCGAGGCGAAAAGAAAGTTGGAGGAAGAGGACCAAGGCCCCCGCTTGCACGAGGGCGGTGGCTCTCCCTCTGTGCCCCTGCGATCATCACACATGTATGCCACCCCATGCTTGCCGGGCGACGTAGGTCGGTTACGCTCGGCTAAATGCATCAAGATGCCAAAAAGGAGATCAACCAATGACCGCGCGCTCTGACAATCAAGACTGGCTAGCCACGGTCGAGGAGGAAATCTTGGAGCCAGATCTACCGATCTGTGACCCACATCACCACCTCTGGGACGGCGCGAGCCAGCATATCCAGCCGCGTTACCTGCTGGACGAGATCCTCGAGGACGTCAGCGGCGGCCATAACATCGTCTCGACGGTTTTCATCGAATGCGGCGCCATGTTCAAGCAAGACGGTCCGGAACATCTGCGGCCGGTTGGCGAGACTGAATTCGTCAACGGCATCGCCGCGATGAGCGCGTCAGGGAGATATGGCAAGACACGGGTGGCGGCCGGGATCATTGGCACTGTGGATTTGCGCATCGGCGCGTTGGCCGGCAAGGTTTTAGACGCCCATATCGCCGCTGGTCGCGGACGGTTTCGCGGGATTCGCCGAGCCATTGCCTGGGACGCGGCGCCGGAGATTCGCAATCACCGCACCGACCCGCCGCAGAGCGTGATGATGCAGGAGGATTACCGCCGTGGCTTCGCCGAGCTGGGGCCGCGTGGCATGACCTTTGAGGCTTGGTGCTATCACAGGCAAATCCCCGAGGTGACCGATCTCGCCCGCGCTTTCCCGGACACCACGATCATCCTGGATCATTTCGGCGGCCCGCTTGGCACCGGCCCCTATACCGGCAAGGCCGATGAGGTCTTTGCTACCTGGAAGCCGATGGTTACCGAGCTGGCGAGCTGCCCGAACGTGATGGCTAAACTTGGCGGCATCAACATGGACGTCAACGGCTTTGCCTGGGACGAAAAGCCCAAGCCGCCGACTAGCCAGGAGCTTGCCGATGCGACACGGCATTACTACGATTTCACCATCGAAGCCTTCGGCGTCGAGCGCTGCATGTTCGAGTCGAACTTCCCGGTCGACAAATTGAGCTGTAGCTATCCGGTGCTCTGGAATACCTTCAAGCGGATCGCCTCCGGCGCTTCGGCGGCGGAGAAGGCGGCCCTGTTCCACGACACGGCGGCGCGGGTCTACAGCCTCTAGCGTCTGGTTGGCGCGGAGGCCGTCAGCCTGGCCAAGTCTCCGGAACGCTGGTGGCCAGCCAGGGCACCACGTTAAGTGGTATCACGTAATATAATCATCTAATCTGCAACATAAAAATCCTTTTTAATGGGTTTTGTGGTAGACAAAATGGTAGGCACTTTCGTTACGCATTATCTATATCGTAAGCGCGGAATTTTCTATTTCAGTCGACATGTACCGGTTGATGTAAGAGCGCATTACGGGTTCGGGCGTATCGTTCGGTCTCTCCGCACCAAGTCACAAAGCCGTGCTGTAAAGACTGTGGTTGTGTGGCCAGAGCATCTTGAACAAGCTTGGGCGAATATCAGGCTACAGCACCTGAGTGTGCTGTCACTGCACCCGTTGTTCATCAGCAAAACGAATATGTTGGCCCGAAGGTCAGTGACGCACTTGAGACCTACCTTGCACTTAAGGGAGCAGGTAAAGATGACCTGTTCTTCACCACGAACAGACGCGCTGTGTCCTATCTAATCGAGGCTTTGAGCGATCAACCAATTGATCAGTACACCAGCACTGATGCCTCTAAGTTTCGTGACATCCTTTTTGCGAGGAAACTCTCCAGCAACTCCGTCAAACGTGGCTTCAACGTGATCAAGGCGCTGGTGCAACTGAACCTAGTAGAAAACGGCATAACGACAACCAACGTTGTTAAGAACACTTATCTACCTTCACGTGACGATGTGAGGAAACGCCTACCTATTAGGGTAGAGGATATTCACCGCATTCAACTGGGCGTAAGAGGTGGGCGCTGAGTGCCCCGGTGCCGCAACCGGCATCGAGAATGCGGTCGCCATCCGACAATCCGACAAAATTGACATAAGGCTCCGCGAGCCTGCGGCTCCAGCGTCCCATCAATAGTTCATAGCTGTCGCCGCTGACGGAAACGAAGGTCGAAGGCGTCGAAAACATCTAGCTTACCTCAAAAAGAAGGTTGAAAGGGGTGGGTCACTGAGGTTGCGGCAAACGATCTCAATCGGCCAGGTGTACTCCTCCTCGATGCTGCGTGTGGAGTTTCCAGCCCGGACTGCAGCTTGATCGCCACCAAGAATGTGAAGGTTAAATTTTGGCGGCTCGCTAGAACCCGACGCGGCCAGCATTGTTCGATAGCGGCGCCGTGCGCCGGGGCGGACTCGGTACCGGTGGATGTGGCGGAATTGCTCAATTCAAGCTCTCCTTTAGCCTCGCGATATAGTTTGGGCCAATCTCACAGCATCCGCCAACCACCTTGGCGCCGGCGGAGATCCAGTCGCGGGCATGATCGAGATAACTGTCCGGCGTGATGTCGTGACGATGGCCCCTTTTCCTTTTCGAGAGGCCCCGGCTGACTATCTCGAGATTGTCGATGTGGTGAAAGCCGTTGGCGTAGCCGCCGATCGAGAAATCACCCAGTGCCGCTAGCTTCGGCATCACGGCGGTGATGCTCTCGGCGGCGCAGCAATTCACCAGGAAACCTGAGACCGGCAGCCCATCCAAGAGAGCGACAGCTTCCTCGATGGTTTCACCGCTGCGCAACTTGTCAGAGCCACGATCATTCAACGTCCAGGAGACCCAAATCGGCTTGCCGTGAGGGGCCGCCCCGCGCACCGTGCCAAGCGCCTCCGCCGCCGTCGACATGGTCTCGCAAATGAAGAAATCCACATGTGGCGCCAAAACGCCAGCCAACTCGCCTATCTGTGCTTGCAGATCATCAATCTCGTGGACCATATCGGGACGGTAGGACCGATCCATCGGCGGCAGGGAGCCGGCAATCAACACCGGCTCGCCACAATTCTTCCGCGCCTGGCCCGCAAGCTCACCGGCCAAATTGTTAAAACTCTCGAAATGTTCCTCATAGCCGAACTTGCGTAGTCGTTCGCGGCCGGAGGAGTAGGTGTTGGTGATGATGATGTGGGCGCCGGCGCGGATATATTCCTCATGCACCTGCCGAACCAGATCCGGTGCGTTCAACAAGGCGGCGGCCGACCACAGCTCACTCGGCTCCTTCGCGCCTCGGTTCTCCAGCTCCATGCCCATGCCGCCATCCATTATGACTACGCCCTCGGGCAGATCCACTCTTGGGATATCGCTCATTCCGTCCGTCCTCTCACCACAGCACCTACCACAACCGCGAAATATGCTCCGGGCCGATTTCACAATGCCCACCGATTAAGCGCGCGCCGACATCTAACCAGACGGGGGTATAGGTCTCGGCATCCCATTTCAACAACCTAGCCCGTGTGAGCGGATGTTAACTAAAATCACGCCGCCGCAACCGCGTGTATGGGTTGTGCGAATCCCGGCGTTTCTGTGCGCCCGTCTGCCCCCCAAATAGCGTCAATTTGCGTAGACATCAAACCACTGGCGCGGGTTGGATTGGCGGCGTCGACAGAAATTTTGGGTCCGGGGAGGTAAAATGGATTTGGCAGTCAAGTGGCGACAAACTCCGTTGGTGCAGCATCAGAGGGAGCCCGGGGCCAAAGTGTAGTCCATGGAAATAACTAAGCCGCCTTATCCGCCTCCGTCTCCCACCTGATCAGTCTGGATACCTGCTCGAGGTAAGCGCGAGTTCTGCCGACTCGTCTGGAAGCGTACGAAAATGACGGTCTGATTTTCGAAAAAGAAATTTCTGAAAGCATAAAGCGAGACCATCGGCAGCTCTTTATCCTGCTACCATCTGACGTTTAGAGATCAGGTTGGACAACCAATCGGGATCCATCTCAGGAACTGACGACAGCAGCAGGGCGGTATAGTCGGGGTGTGGCGGTTGGAAAACATCAGTTTTCAAGCCCTGTTCCACCACTTCGCCTTTGTTCATCACAACCACCTGATCGGCGATGGCCTTGACGGTCGAGATGTCATGGGTGATGAACAGATAGGTTAGACCCAGCTCTTTTTGCAGCCGCAGTAGGAGTTTGAGAATGCCCTCCTGCACAATCTGATCCAGCGCCGAAGTGACCTCATCACAGATTATGAATTCGGGCTCGGCTGCCAGCGCACGGGCAATGCAGATCCGCTGTTTTTGCCCGCCGGACAATTCTTCAGGTAACCGCTCCAGAAAGCCCGCATCCAACTCGATCATCTCAAGCAAATCGACGACACGTTTGGTCGTCGTACCCCCCCGCATACCAAGATAAAACTCAAGTGGTCGGCCAATGATTTCGCGCACCGTTTGGCGCGGGTTTATCGCGGTATCGGCCATTTGATAAATCATCTGGATTCGGCGTTTTTGGTCTTTGCTGCGGTTGGCAAGCGCGGGGGGCAGATCCTCACCGGCAAACTGCACGATGCCAGAGGTTTGCGGTAGAAGGCCGGTGATGACCCTCGCGATAGTGGATTTTCCAGAACCAGACTCGCCCACAATGGCCACGGTCGACCCTTTGGGTACTTCGATATTAACGTTATGTAATACTTTTTCCGCCCCGTACCTGGCTTCGATGCCTTTGAGCGAGAGCACAGAGGCTTGGACTGCCTGCTGTGGCTTTTCAAGCGCCCGTACCGACCAGAGCGATTTGGTATAGGCCTGTTCAGGCGCGCTCAACATTTGGCGTGTTGGCGCCTCTTCAACTTCGTAGCCGTAGCGTAGTACTTTTATCACATCCGCCATCTGAGCTACTACCGCCAGATCATGGGTGATATAGATTGCAGCGGTGTTGAACTCTTCGACTATTGATCGCATCGAGGCCAAAACCTCGACCTGTGTCGTCACATCAAGCGCAGTGGTAGGCTCATCAAACACTAAAAGGTCCGGTCTAGGCGACATGGCCATCGCTGTCATTACGCGTTGCAACTGTCCCCCCGAAACCTGATGCGGGTAACGGTCACCAATATGGTCGGGGTCTGGTAAATTCAGAACGTCATACAACTGCTTGGCATCTTCGTAAGCAGACTCGCGACTTTTGATGCCGGCTCGTATGCTCGAGGCAGTGGTTTGAACAATCAACCGATGCGCGGGGTTAAACGAAGCCGCGGCTGATTGAGCAACATATGCCATCCGGTTGCCCCATAACTTGCGCTTTCCCTCGTCCGACAATTTCGCCAAGTCCACGCCATCAAAGATGATTTCACCCTCTGTGATGCGGCAACCGGGCTGGGTATATCCCATTGCAGCCAGCCCAAGCGTCGACTTGCCCGCCCCAGATTCACCGATCAGCCCAAGCACCTCGCCAGCATGCAGGGTCAGATCCACACCATTTATGATGTCATGCCATTTTTCGTCTGAAAATCCTTGTATTTTTAATCCCTTAATCGACAGTAGGACAGCGCCTTTTTCCGTTCTATTGGTCATCGCGCAACCCACTTGTTTTGTGTAGAAACCAGTCCACAACAAAATTTATCGCCACTGTGAGCAGCGCGATTGCCGCGGCCGGGAGCAACGGCGTCAAACCGGCCTTAAGATCATATTGGGCAAACATAATAAGCGATGCATTTTCACGCACCATTGAACCCCAATCGGCCGTCGGGGGCTGAATACCGATACCAAGAAACGACAGAGCCGCAATGGTGAGAAAGACGAAACAAAACCGCAGGCCAAATTCTGCAATCAGAGGCGGCATGATGTTAGGCAGGATTTCGCGCCGCATGATCCAGCCAAGCCCCTCTCCACGCAGCCGAGCGGCCTCAACATAATCCATCACAACCACGTTCAAGGACACCGCCCGGGTCAATCGATATACTCTGGTGCTGTCCAATACCGCGATAATTATGATCAGATTGGAAACTGTCGATCCAAAAATAGACAAAAGCACCAATGCAAAAATCAAACTCGGGATGGCCATCAAAACATCAACTGAACGGCTTAGAACTTGATCGAGCCAACTTCTATTTATTGCCGCAGCGAGGCCTAACACTCCACCGATTAAGAAAGCTAAAATAGTCGTCGCAACCGCAATGCCGACTGTATTTCGCGCGCCATAAATCATACGTGAGAAAATATCCCGGCCAATTTGGTCGGTGCCAAAAATATAGTCTGAACTCCACGGCGCATATGGTTTGGGGAAAACTTGTGCCTCTCCATAAGGCGCCAAAATTGGCGCAAAAATTGCTACCAGCATATATCCGAAAATAATCACCATACCAAAGCGTGCTGTATACGGTGCCTTTCGTAAGCTAATTAAAGACCGCGTCCAAATAGATCGACGATCATATACTGAAGATACTTCTCCCAAGGCTGAATAAATGTTAGTTTTTATTTTCATTTTGGGTACAGTAATCGTGGGTTAGTAACTATACCGATAATATCAGCAATTAAATTTAACAAAATATATGTCATAGCAAAGATCAAAGCACAGCCCTGAACGACCGGAATATCCCTGCGAGCCACTGCATCTACCATCAATTGACCGATACCCGGATAGACGAACACAACCTCAACCACCACGACTCCGACCACCAAGTAAGCCAAGTTAAACGCAATAACAGTCGCAATTGGTGCCCAAGCATTCGGCAAAGCGTGTTTCAAGATAACTTCGGTTGGCGAAGCGCCCGACAAGCGCGCCATTTGAATATAAGGGCTAGCCAATAAGTTGATTATCGCAGCACGCGTCATCCGCATCATATGGGCGACGATCACCAATGTTAAAGTTAACGCCGGTAAAGCGACTCTGTAAACCCGTTCACCAAACTGTGTATCAGCGTCAACATTGGCAAGAGACGGAAAAACAGAAGACAAGGATGAAAGAAAAAGTATCAAAATATAAGCGACAAAAAATTCTGGGAAGGAAATTGCGGTTAAAGTCGTCATGCTGATAGAACGATCATAAACTGAATTGCGATAGAGAGCCGTTGAAATTCCAAGGACAAGTGACAACGGGATCGCAAACAGTGCAGCCATCGACGCCAAAAATAATGTGTTCCGTAAGCGCGGTGCGACCAAGTCAACTACTTCCCTCGAACGGTCCACACCTGAGGCATTTCTTCCAGAAAAAGATGTTCCCAAATCGCCCTGAAGGACCGCAGTTAACCATTGTCCATACCTCACGATTGCCGGTTGATCTAAACCAAGCTCACGCCTGAAGGCGGCCACTGTGTCTTCGGTTGCAGCCTGCCCTAAAATTGCCTGCCCAAAATCACCCGGTAATAGTTCCATGGATGAAAAGATTATAATGGACACGGCAAACAATGTTGCTACGCCCATGGCAAGGCGTCCAAGGACTGTTTTAAATACGGGGTGCAAAATTTATCGCCTTAAAAACTGGTGGTGCTTAGGCCAGAAATTTCCAGCCTAAGCATAAACACCTACGGTTAAGCGAACCACCAACGCTCTACGCATTTCGCGCCGTCGCTATCCCAGTTAGCCGCGATCTGTTTATCTGTAGAAATCGCTTTACTGTTAGCGCTCACGAAGCTGTTGAACAATGGAACTATTGACCCACCATCGTCGCTGATAAGGCTCTGACACTCGTAATAGAGCTCTCTGCGTTTTGTATCACTAAGCTCGGCCCGCGCCTCTTTGACCAGCGAGTTGAACTTCTTCGAACTGTCTGTTCCTTTCCAAGCTGTATCGTTCCATTCGGTATCATTGGTGTAGGCTGCAGAGAACATCCAATCTTCAGTTGGACGCCCACCCCAGTAGCAAGCACACCAGCCCTTAGCGTCGTTATTCCACACATTAGACCAATAGCCGTCATTTGGTTCCCGGACTACTTCGATTTCAATTCCCGCTTCAGATGCCGAGTTTGCGATCAATTGAGCCGCATCCACTGCCCCTGCAAAAGCAGCGTCAGATGCTGAAAGTTGGATTTTTCCGGAATGGCCTGATTTTTTATAATGATGGGCGGCTTTATCTGCATCAAACTCACGTTGCGGCAGGTCAGAGTTGTGGTAGCGGTTAGCTGTAGAAATTGGATGGTCGTTACCTACAGCTCCATAGCCAAGTAAAATTTTATCAACAAGCTCTTGACGTTTAATTGAGTGTTTCAACGCCATTCTGAGATCATAATCACCAAAGGGATCCACGTTCAACCGCATTGGGAAAGTATAATGCGCAGTACCTGTGATCTCTAAAATGTTCACATTCGGGTTGCGTTTAAATAAATTGATTGTTTTCAAATCAACCCGATCCATGGCGTCGATATCACCGTTCATTAGAGCGGTTTGACGCGCCGTTGGATCAATAATGGATATCAGTTCAACCTCGTCAAAATGTGCGCGCCCATCTTTCCAATAATTTGGGTTGCGTTGCAAAACCGTTTTTACACCTGGCTCAAAGGATTGCAGGATGTAGCCGCCGGTTCCGATGCCCGACGCCATGTCACCCGCGGGGCGGATAGAAATATGGTAATCACTAACGATGTATGGAAAGTCAGCATTTGCACTTTCCAAATCAAAGATCACACGGTTTTTTCCATCCGCAGTCACTGATTTAACTGCCGTCAAAAGCCCTTTCGCGGCAGAAGTAGAGTCTTCTCCCATATGATGGGCCAATGAGGCGATGACATCTTCAGATGTCATCGTTTTACCATTGTGGAATTCAACGCCTTGTCTAAGGTTGAACACCCACCTTTGAGCATCTGATGACTCGTAACTTTCCGCCAACTCTGGGATTAGCTCTCCAGTGTTGCTAACCTCAGTCAAATGATTTCCAAAAGTATAACCATTGATCAAGGTAAAATGGTTCTCAGAGGTTGCTGAGTCCAACGTGTCAGTGGTGGAGCCGTGGGCGATCCCCATTCTGAATAAACCACCGCGGTTAGGCGCTGCAGCCTCTGCTTTGTCGGCCAGGCTCAAAACTGTTGGTACTGCTAGCCCTGTTGCTAAGACCGACATCATAAAGTGACGGCGATCAATAACCCCGTTAGCCAATTTCTTTTGCTGCTGCTCAATAAAGATTTTAGTCATCATTCACTCCCTCGTACGTTTCGTTTTCTTTTTGCTCGTTCATAAAGTTTACGAATTATCTAGTTCAAGTAAAGTTTCAATCACCCACAAACCCTCTTACAACTAACGATCAAACCATATTTCTATTTTTATAGTGCTAACCCACACCGTCTTAAAGCCAACATATAGCCGAGATTACAAGTCGTGACCGACCCAAACTGCCCGATCCCGACCAAGCGCCGCCAACAGCTGGGTCATGTCAGCGTCGATCTTTTTCTGGGCGTAATCCTCGTGCCGCGGGTAAACGCTGGAACCTCCATAGCCGCGCATGTCCGGTGCTATGGCGCGGAAGCCGAGGCTGTCGAGGCAGGGCAACTGGTGGCACCAGCTCAACGATAGCTCAGGCCAGCCATGCAGCAGGATCACCATCGGCCCATCCTCGGGGCCGGTCGCGAGATAGAACGTCTCGTGCCCGGCCATGGTGACGCGACGTTCGGCGATGGTATCTGGGGTCATGATCAGGTATCCATGCGTCGCTAAAATAGGTTTTCGCTTGCGTGGTCCCGTGCTGCCGCGCCAGACGGCGGCCAGGGACTATCATTGAACACCCTATTGAACACGCTCATGATTTTCGAAACTCCCTATGGCTGCCCAATGGTCCGTCTGTCGCACGTTAGCTTACAATGTTCCTTAAAGGACATGACGTGCTGACACTTACTAGACCGGCGCAAGGCCCCTTCACGACCGCTGAACGGATCATGATCACCGGGCCGGTCTTGGCGGCGTCACTGTTGCATTCGTTAAACATGAGCACGACCTATGTGGCTCTGCCGAACATTCAGGGTAATCTGTCGGCGGCGCCCGATCAGGTCGGTTGGGTGATCACCGCTTTCGTCGTCGCCACCGCCGTTGGCACCATCCTGACCAACGTGATGAGCCAGCGGTTTGGCCGTCGCTGGGTATTTCTGGCGGCTATCTTGGGCTTCACCCTTACCTCATTGCTCAGCGCAAGCTCGCAGACATTGGGTGAATTGGTGATGTACCGGGTTTTGCAAGGCTTTGTTTCGGCGCCGCTGCTGCCGATTTCCCAGGCAATCATGCTGGATACCTATCCGCGCGAAAAACACGGACTGGCGATGAGCATCTGGTCTATGGGGATGATTCTCGGACCGGTTGCGGGGCCGACCGTGGGGGCGATTCTGACGGAATATTATAACTGGCGATACGTATTCTTAATGAATATCCCGTTTGGGATATTCGCGTTCTTCGCCATTTTAGTCACCTTGCCTTCGGCGGAATCGAATCGTCAGAAGGTTGATTGGATCGGTGTGATTTCGTTGATTGCCGCCGTGGTGTTGTTGCAGATGGTTCTCGATCGCGGCGAGCGATTGGGGTGGTTTGAGTCCTATGAGATTATGCTGAACACCGCTCTGTCGGCGGGGGCTTTCTACGTTTTCGTCGTGCACTGCCTGACCACCGATAACCCGTATATCAGTCTGGCGATCTTCAAGGATCGAAACTATGTGATTGGTCTGTGCCTGATTTTCGCCTTCGGGATCGCGGTCTTCTCCAGCTTATTCATCCTGCCGCTGTTCCTGCAGCATGTGCAGGGGCATCCGGTGCTGTCGGCGGGGTGGGTGGTCTCGGCGCGCGGGCTTGGCACCTTGGGGGCGATGATGTCGGCGGGCTTTTTGGCCGACCGGTTTCCGGGAAAATATCTGATTCTCTCCGGCCTGCTTTGCATCGGGGTAAGCAATATTTGGATGACCGAGTGGAATGCGAATGTCGGCACCACGGAGATCGTCTGGATCACCGTGGTCAACGGCTTTGGCATGGGCTTGATGTGGGTTTCGCTTGCCACGGTGACCTTCTCGACCATGGCGGCGCATTTTCGTGTCGAGGCGGCGGCGCTGTTCTCTCTGGTGCGCGCCATCGGCGCCAGCATGGGGACCTCGGTGGTGGTTTCGATCCTCGTGCGCTCAAGCCAGGTTAACTATAGCGAGATGCGCGACCGGTTCTCCGAGTTCGATCAATCGGTAAAATTGAATAGCGCCGCCTCGCTGTGGAACCTCGATTCTGCTGCGGGGTTGAATGCCCTGCAGCGGATGGTTTTTAGCGAGGCGCAGATGGTGGCGTTCCTGAACGATTTCGTGTTCCTAGTTTTTGTCGTGTTTCTGGCCATGCCGCTCTGTTTTTTTCTGCACCGACCCGGTAAGAGGGCTGGCTAAGTCTCGTAACGTTGATATTTTGAAGCTATTGTTTAGAAATCACGACCGGGAGGGGACGTCATGAACATCGCGAATCAACGCATCGTTTATCTCAATGGTGAGTATGTGCCGGAAAGCGAAGCGCGGGTTCCGATCAAGGACCAGGGCTTCAAGTACGGCGATGCGGTGTTCGATACGACCCGCACATTTGGCCACAAGATCTTTAAGCTGCGCGCACACCTGGAGCGCTTTGAGCGATCCCTGCGCTATCTGAAGCTTGATCCCGGTCTCTCGATCGATGCTTTCACGTCGATCACCGAGGAGGTGGTACGCCGCAATCTACCGCTGATTGGCGGCGATGACGACTATTGGGTGACCCAGCGCGTCAGCCGTGGCTTGTCGGACGGCGACCGGGAGGCTTGGCCGGAATGGCCGGACGCGACGGTGATTGTCGAGTGCGCGCCGTTACCCCTCGCGGCCCGCGCCAAGAGTTATCGTGACGGCATCGAGGTGATCACGCCTTCGGTGCGCCGTGTGGCGCCGGAAATGGCTAGCCCCAGGGCGAAGACCCATAATTATCTGAACTTGATTCTTGGCGATTTGGAGGTCGCGGCGCAGAACCCGAACGCTCTGTCTATACTGCTCGATCGCGATGGCAATTTGGCCGAAGGCAAGGGCAGCAATATCTTTTTGGTCGCCGAGGGCCGGTTGAAAACCCCGCGCGAGCGTTACGTGCTGCCGGGTGTAAGTCGCCAGGTTACCAAGGAGGTTGCCATCGGATTGGGGCTGGAGGTCGAGGAGACGGATATCGACCTGTTCGATGCCTATAACGCCGACGAGGCCTTCATAACCTCCACCAGCTTTTGCATCTGTCCTATCCGCTCGATCAACGGCCGGGCGATGGCGGCTGACTCTATTCCCGGGCCGATAACCAAGCAGCTGATTGATGGCTACGTGAAATTGGTCGGTTTCGATTGGTACGCCCAGTATCTCTCGCGGCTTTAATCGGTCCCGTTTACGGCTCTGGGCGGCTGCGACAGGCGTTCATAGTCCATGGCCGGCGTGGCTAAGCGCATGGCGGGCGATCTTGATCATCACCGAGGGTAGGCCGGCGCGGCCGAGGCCGGCGATCGGGTGCCAGCGTGCATTTGCCATGTCGCCAACCGTCTCGATCCGGGTCGCCATAACCCGCAACTCAAGGTGAAAATGGGTAAAGGTGTGGCGCACCAGGCCGGGTAGCGGGTGCCAATCCGCCAGTATCGGGGCTTGGCTTGTTGCCGCGCCCTCCTTGTGTGGGTCCTCGACCCAGACGGTCGACGGGATCTCCATCATCCCCCCAAGTAGTCCGCTGGGTGGACGGCGGCGCAAAAGTACGTCCCCCTCGGGGTTAAGGCACCAGAACGCTGTGCCGTGGCGGGTCGGCTTGCGCTTTTTCGGCGCCTTGCGCGGCAAGGCTTCGGCTACTCCGGCCATCCGTGCGGCACAGGCGGCGCTCCACGGGCAGATCATGCATTTTGGATTGCGTGGGGTGCAGACTGTCGCACCGAGGTCCATCACCGCCTGGGCATAGTCGCCGGGCCGGTGCGTCGGGGTCAGGGCCGCCGCGAGGTCACGCAAGCGAGGCTTGGCGGCGGGCATCGGTTGCTCGACCGCGTGCAGTCTGGCCATGACCCGCTCGAAATTTCCGTCGACCGGTGTCGCCGGATGGTCGAAGGCGATGGCGGCGATCGCGGCGGCCGTATAGACACCGATGCCCGGCAGCGCCAGCAGCGCCGGCTCGCTGTCCGGAAAGCAACCTCCATGATGCTCAACAATGGTGACGGCGCATTTATGCAGGTTTCGGGCGCGAGCGTAGTAGCCGAGCCCGGCCCATTCGATCAGCACCTCGTCCAACGGCGCGGCGGCAAGGCCGGCGACGCTGGGCCAGCGCGCCAGAAACCTTTTGAAATACGGGCCCACGGCCACCACCGTGGTCTGCTGCAGCATGATCTCGCTGAGCCAGACGTGATAGGGATCGGGGGTTTGGCCGGGTGCGGCTCGCCAGGGCAGGTGACGCCGGTTGCGATCATACCAAAGCAATAGGTCACCTGGCAGGCGGTTGGCGGCACTCCGAGGAAGATGCGGCGGTAGCGCGGGAGCCTGATCCGATGAAGGAGATTTAACCATGGCCCTAACATATCGATATTCGCCGTCATTGGCGCTGCAAAAGGGGAGCGCGGTGGTCGCGATGCTGATAGTCTTGGGGGTAAGCGAGCAACCGGTGACGGTGCAAGGATGACGGCGGAAAAAGACGAAATCCCGAAAGACGTGGGCAAGCGACGACCGGGCCTGCGGATGCTGGGGGCGACGGTGCCAAGGCTGACCGACAAGGCGTTGCGTAAGCGTGGCTTCGTCGAATCGGCGATTGTTCATCGCTGGTCCAGCATCGTCGGCGCGGAAGTCGGGAGTTGGTGTACGCCGGACCAGGTAGCGTTTCCCCGGGACCGCCGCGTCGGCGCGACCTTGCGTCTCCTGGTGCACGGCGCACGGGCGCTGGAATTGCAGCATATGGAGCCGGTGCTACTGGAGCGGATCAACACGGTGTTCGGCTACGAAGCCTTGGCCAGGATCACGATTCGCCAGGCGCCGGTGCCACAGGCTCGACAATCGACCCGGCCGCAGCCCCGGACTTTGGACCCGAAGGAAGAGGACTGGATCGTCGATCAGGTGATTGGTTTTAAGGATCAAGGACTGAAGGACGCGTTGCAGGCCCTTGGTCGCGCCGTGCTTTCCCGCGATTGACGGCGCCGACTCGCAACTGCCGAAGGTCCGGCGGCCGTGGCCGCAAAATTGACACCTTTCAAAACCACAATGGACAACAGGTTGCGAGCCTTCTTGTCTCGCTCTATTCTGCACAATATCTGGTAGATGGGGGCTTAATGTGCGTCGTAGAACACTAAATTTGGCGCTTGCTTGGTTGTTGGCTGCGCCAGTACTGACGGCGGTCGGCGGGCGTAGCGTCTTTGCCCAGGATAGTTTCGATCTGGAAACCGCCTTGGGAACCCGGATGATCGGTGACCCTGATGCCAAGGTGACCTTGGTCGAATATTTTTCGCTGACTTGTCCACATTGCGCGCTCTTTCATGCCGAGACCTATCCGAAGCTGAAAGAAAAATACATCGACACCGGCAAGGTCAAACTGGAATTCCGCGACTTTCCGCTGGATCAATGGGCCTTGCGCGCGGCCGCGTTAGCGCGTTGCCTGCCGGCCAAACGGTATCCTGCGATGATCAGTTTGTTGATGGAGAAACAGGCGTCCTGGGCGAATGTGGCGGATCCGTTAAGCGAGCTTCTGCGCAACGGAGAGCTCGCCGGTCTGGACCGGGATAGCGCCAAGGCCTGCATGACTAATGATAAACTGCTCGATGGCATCATCGCCATGAGGCTGGTGGGCAGCCAGAAATACGACATCAGCTCGACACCGTCATTCCTGCATGATGGCGCGAAGGTCGATGCCTATACGTTCGAGGAGTTCGATGAACTTTTGGGCGGTTCCGTGGCGTAACGCCGGGTTGACTATCGGGGATCGCGAGCGTGCAATTCAATCGTCTCAGGCTTAGTGGCTTCAAGTCTTTCGTCGATGCGGCGGAGCTTGAAATTGCCCGTGGATTGACCGGCGTCGTCGGCCCGAATGGCTGTGGTAAATCCAATCTGGTCGAGGCGTTGCGGTGGGTGATGGGCGAGACCTCTGCCAAGCGGATGCGCGGCGGCGAGATGGACGACGTGATCTTCGGCGGCTCGTCGGCGCGACCGGCGCGCAATGTCGCCGAGGTGGCGCTTTTGGTCGACAACTCGGACCGAACAGCACCGGCGGAGTTGAACGATGCGCCGGAACTGAACATCATCCGGCGGATCGAGCGAACCAAAGGATCGAATTACCGGGTGAACGGTCGGGAGGTGCGGGGCCGCGACGTGCAGTTGTTGTTCGCCGATGCCGGGACCGGCGCGCGCTCGGCCGGGATTGTCAGCCAGGGTCGGATCGGCGCCATCATCAACGCCAAGCCGTCGGAGAGGCGCATCATTCTGGAGGAGGCGGCCAATATCCGTGGGCTGCACACCAGACGTCATGAAGCGGAATTGCGGCTGAAGGCGGCGGAAGCCAATCTCGAACGCCTTGAGGATGTGGTGAACGCCTTGCGGACCCAACTAAATGGTCTGCGTCAACAGGCGCGTCAGGCGGTGCGATACCGATCGGTGAGTGAGCAGATCCGCAAAGCCGAGTCGGTACTGTTGCACGGACGATGGCAGGCGCAGATGGCCGAACGCTTGGTCAAGGCGGCGATCTTGCGGGATGTCGAGGCGACGGTTGGTGAGGCCATTGGCCAGGCGGCGCGGGAATCGGCGCGTCAAGCGGATCTGGCGGCAAAGATGCCGGCGTTGCGTCAGACCGAGGCCGAGACCTCGGCGGGTTTGCAGCGGCTGACCCTGGCGCGAGGTGAGTCGGATAGCGAACAGCAGCGCATTGTCACGGCCCGCTCCGAGGCCGAGTCGCGGTTGCGGCAGATTGGCGACGATGTAGAACGCGAGACCGCTCTGGCGGCAGAAGCGCGCGAGTCAGTTGGCCGCCTAGCGGTGGAACGGGCGGCAATCGAAAAATCCAAGGAGGGCGAGCAGGAACGTGAGGCCGGCGCCGCGACCAGGCTTGCCGAGGCTAACAGGTTGGCAGATGAAGTAGAGGCGCGGATTTCCGCTCTAACCGAAGTTATCGCTACCACCGAAGCCCGGCGCGCCGCCTTACAGCGTCAGGTGCGGATGGCCGTCGAGCGTTATGACCGTCTGCAGCAGCAACTTGAAGGGTTGGATCGCCAACACCAGGAGCTCAGGGATTGCACGGTGGCGCCGGTGGAAGTCGCGGCAGCCGATCAGGCGGTCGAAAGCGCAGGCGCACGGATGGAAGCTGCTCGGGTAGCGGTTGATACAACCGAGGAACAGAAAGGCGAACGCGTGGCCGAGGTTGATGCGGCGCGCGATGCCCTGCGCGAAATTGAGGCGGTTGTTGCCAAGCTTGATGCCGAGGTAGGTGCGCTGCGGGACATGCTGTCGGCCGACGCCCCTGCCGGACTGGCGCCGGTACTTGACCAAATCACCGTCGAGACCGGCTATGAAAACGCCTTGGGCGCATCGTTAGGCGATGATCTGACGGCGCCGCTTGGCACCGGCGATGGCGCGGCGGAACCCCGGCATTGGGTCGAGGCGGGCGCCGGGCAGGCCAATCCACAGGATCGCATTGCAACGTTTCCCGCCGGCGTCGTGGCGCTTGATCAAATGGTTCGTGGACCAGCTGAGCTGACCCGGCGACTTGCGCAAATCGGTGTTGCTAGCGATCCGGGCGAGGCATTGCGATTGCAGGCTGGCCTGGCGCAAGGACAGCGGCTGACCTCGCCTGAGGGCGGTCTTTGGCGCTGGGACGGATTTGTCGTGGCCGTGGATGCACCGAGCGCGGCGGCGGTGCGGATGCGTCAGCGCAACCGGTTGACCGATATCGATGCGCGACGTCAGGCCGTGGCCGGGGACCTTGCCGCCGCCCAGGCGCGGGTGCTTGTCGAATGCGATGCCCTCGCCGGGTTGAGCGAACGGGAAAAGCAGAGCCGGGCCGACCACCGCGAGGCGATGGGCGCGCTTGATGCGGCGCGCAAACACCACGGAGCGTTGCAAGGACGCCTCGCCGAACTTGAAAGTAAGCTCAGAGGTATCGAGGAAAGCCAACTGCGTCTTGAAGCAGATTGCGCTGAGGCGGTGGAGCAACGTGGTCAGGGCGAAAGAGAATTGGCCGATCTGGGCGATGTTGAGGCGCTTCGGACCGAGAGTGCTGGGCATCGCCGAACGCTGGGCGAGCGCCGCATCGAACTCGCCGATGCCCGAAGTGACCACGACCAATTGGTGCGCGAGGTACAGGGACGGCGCACGCGTCTCAGCGCGATCGTCGCAGAGCAATCGACCTGGAGTGACCGGGTTGAGCGGGCGACGTTGCGAATGCGGGAATTGGACGAGCGCTGGGAATTGGAAACCGGAGAGATCGGCCGGTTGGCCGCCCGCCCAGCTCAGATTGCCGAACAACGCGCTAAACTGGTAAGCGCCATAGGGCAGGCCGAGGCCAAGCGACGGAGCGCGGCCGATGATCTGGCGGAGGCGGAGGGTGCTCTCGGTCAAGCCGATCATGCTTCACGCGAGGCGGACCGGGCGGTCGCCACGGCCCGAGAAAACCGGGTGCGCGCCGAGTCCGAACTGAGCCAAGTAAACCAGGCGCTTTCAGTGTTGCGTGAGCGAGTTTCCGAGCGTCTGGAGTGTCTGCCCGATCAAATTCTCGAAAAAGCCGGAATCGCCGCGAACGAGGATCTTCCCGATATCGACTCGACCGAGGCTCGATTGGAGCGGCTCACCCGTGAGCGGGAGCTAATTGGCGCGGTCAATTTGCGGGCCGAGCAGGAAGTCGAGGAACTGGAGCAGCAGATCGAGGGGATGGAGAACGAGCGCGACGATTTGGTTGGTGCAATCGCCCGGTTGCGGCGCGCCATCGCCTCGCTCAACCGAGAGGGACGGGAGCGGTTGTTAGTTGCCTTCGAAAAGGTGAACGGCCATTTCCAAGATCTCTTCGTTCGCCTGTTTGGCGGCGGCCGGGCGCATCTCACTCTGGTCGAGGCGGATGATCCTCTGGATGCGGGTCTGGAGATTATGGCCAGCCCGCCGGGCAAAAAGCTGCAGATGCTGTCGCTGCTATCTGGCGGTGAGCAGGCCTTGACGGCGACCGCCCTTGTGTTCGCGGCGTTTTTGACTAACCCGGCGCCGGTCTGTGTGCTTGACGAGGTTGACGCGCCGCTTGACGATAGTAATGTCGATCGCTTTTGCAATCTGCTGCAGGACATCTCCCGGACCACCGGAACCCGTTTCTTGATTATCACGCACCATCGCTTGACCATGGCTCGGATGGACCGATTGTTCGGCGTGACCATGGCTGAACAGGGAGTCAGCCAGCTCGTCTCGGTCGACCTGGAAGGGGCCCAGCAGTTGCGTGAGTCGGCTTAAGTGGAGGCCGTTCTGTGTAACTTGCCGTCGCGCTATCGGTAATGGATTGAAATATCGCGTTTATTTCAGCTGAAACTGACCCGGGTTCCGCCTTGACATCGGGGGTAATCGTTCCCTATGTTTGCCGCGATTTCGTGGGGTCTCTGCGAGTTCGAACTGGCGCTGAGCGCGTGGACGGAAGGTCGACGAGTGCCACATGGCGAAAGACGACCGTAACGGACCGCCGTCACTCGAGGACCTGGATGCCCGACTTCGGTCGACCCGGGCCGAGGCGGAGCGGAGATCCGACCGACGTGAGCCGGACAGCGCCGCCCCGCCCGCACTCGTGGGAATGGCGATGCGGGCCGGGGTGGAATTGGTTGCAGGCGTGGCCGTCGGTACAGCTGTCGGTTACGGGTTGGATAAGTGGTTGGGCACGTCGCCTTGGTTGCTGATTGTGTGCTTCCTATTGGGCGCCGCTGCTGGGATGCTGAATGCGTACCGCGCGGTGTCCGGACTTGGAATGGCGCTGGGGTATCGGCGTGGGACAGACGAAAACGCGTCCGCTCGCGGACGTGGTGACGAGTAGAGGGGGAAATCCGTGGCGTCACCCGTTGAACAGTTCAAGCTGAAGTCGTTGGTCCCGCTTGAGGTCGGCGGCATAGATCTGTCTTATACGACATCCGCGCTTTGGATGACGATTACGGTGATCGGCGTGGCCGCGTTTCTGACGCTGAGCATGCGTGGCGGTCGCTTGGTGCCCGGGCGCTGGCAGTCGATGGCGGAAATGTCTTACGAATTCATCGCCAACATGGTGCGTGAGAACGTTGGCAGCGAGGGGCGGCAATACTTCCCGTTCGTTCTGACGCTGTTCCTGTTCATTCTGTTCGGCAATCTTATGGGGATGATCCCCTACGCCTATACGTTTACCAGCCAGATCATCGTCACCTTCGCAATGGCCTTTACCATCTTTCTTGCAGTGACGGTGATTGGTCTGTACCGGCATGGTCTGCACTTCTTCACGTTGTTTTTCCCATCGGGAACGCCGATCGCCTTGGCGCCGGTGTTGATACCGATCGAGGTCATCTCCTATTTCGTGCGTCCGGTAAGTCTGTCAGTGCGACTTTTCGCCAATATGATGGCTGGCCACACGATGATGAAGGTGTTCGGCGGCTTCGCGGTTCTTATGGGAATTCTCGGTGTGGCGCCGGTGTTGCTGTTGGTGGCGCTTACCGGCTTTGAAATTCTCGTGGCGGTGCTGCAGGCCTATGTGTTCGCCATGTTGACTTGCATGTATCTCAACGACGCAATCCATCTGCATTGACGCTACGTCGATCAGAACAACTACTCACTAATTTGGCTTTACCCCGTAAGGAAGGACCTCTGTCATGGAACTCGAATCCGCGAAGATGATTGGCGCCGGCTTGGCTGTGATCGCACTGGCGGGTGTCGGCGTCGGCATCGGTAACATCTTTTCCTCTCTCGTCTCCTCGATCGCTCGTAATCCGGCGGCTCGCGGCGAGGTCTTCGGCATCGGTATCCTCGGCTTTGCGCTGACGGAAGCCATTGCGCTGTTTGCGCTGCTGGTGTCCTTCTTGATCCTGTTCACCTGATTGTCGGCGAATTGGTGCTCAAGCCTTGATCGGGGCTCGGGCGCTGGTTCGCGGTGAGGGAAGAACACATGCGCGCGACTTTCCACGTCTTTCAGGGCAACGCGTTTCGCTGCCTGCCGACCTCCCTAGTTCTGGGGGGGGGGCTGCTTTTGTCAGGTCTGCTTCTGCCTGGGCCGGCCATGGCATCGGCGACGCCGGGTGAGGCAAAGCTGCCGCAGCTCGATATCCAGACCTATCCGTCACAGATCTTTTGGCTGATCATCAGCTTTATCGTTCTGTATCTCCTGGTTTCCCGCGTGGCTGTGCCGCGCATTTCAGAAGTTCTGGAAGAACGCCAGGAACGCATTGCTGATGATCTGGACAAGGCGGAGACCTTGAAAAAGAAAGCCGAACAGGTTCGCGGCGAATACGAAAAAGCTCTAGCCGAGGCGCGGAACAAGGCACATGCGGCGACCCGCGAGGCACAGGACGCGGTAGCCAAGAGCGGCGCCGTGGTCGAGGCGGAAGCACGCGATAAGGTGACGGTGATGCTGAGGCAGGCGGAGATCCGGATTGCCGCCGCGAGGAACGAAGCGATCGGTAACGTTCGGTCGGTGGCCCGCGATGTCGCGGGGGACGCGGTCGCGAAATTGATCGGTATTCAGATAACCGGGGATGAACTCGATCGGGTGGTCAGTTCAGCCATGGAGGGCCGCAGCTGATGACCTTCACACCGGAACTCGCAGTTGGCATTGCCTTCGTCATTTTCGTTGCCCTGGTGCTTTGGAAGGGTATGGCGAAAATTACCGTCGGCCTCGACAAGCGCTCCAAGGGAATCAGCCAACTGCTAGATGAGGCACAGAATTTGCGCGAAGAGGCGCAAGCGGCTCTGGCCGGCTATCAACGGCAGCAGCGGGATGCCTTGGCCGCGGCCGAGGAAATCATCGCGCACGCCAAGGACGAGGCCGATCGGATGAAAATAGATGCCGAGGCGGCGCTTGCGGCAACTCTGAAACGGCGCGAGGAGCAGGCTGTCGATCGCATCGCCCAGGCTGAGGCAAAGGCAATTCAGGATGTGCGTGATCAGGCCGTGGATCTTGTCATTGCTGTGACGACAAAGTTGATTGGCGATAATATGTCGGCGGATGTTCAAGGTCGCCTGATTGGTGACGCCACTGGTGAGTTGGCCGGCAAACTCCAATAGTGTGATTTCAAGGCTTGGCATTGGTGATTATGATCGAAGGCGGTCGGATTTTCCGGTCGCCTTCGGCATTTGGCGGCTGAATTTTCCGGGGTGAGGATTGTTGCTCTGATCTTTCAATCGGGTCACGCGGTATGTTGGTCGGGACTCCCACCGCCTAATTCTGTTATAGGCATGTCAATCGAGGGGGGGCGGATTTGCCCCCGCCGGTTGCTGGGGAGAGCCGTCATGACCGCTTGTATCGTTGGTTGGTCGCACCTGCCGTTCGGCAAGCGCGAGGGCGAGGATGTCGAGAGCATGATAGTCAAGGTCGCGGCCGATGCCGTGGCCGATGCGGGATTTGAGCCAGCCGACGTGGATGCGGTCTATGTTGGCCATTTCGGCGGCGCGTTTTCGCCCCAGGCCTTCACCGCTAGTCTTGTTTTCCAAGCCTCTGACGGTTTTCGTTTCAAACCGGCGACACGTGTCGAAAACGCCTGTGCGACCGGTAGTTCAGCCGTTCACCAAGGGGTCGACTTTATTGAGGCCAAGCGGGGTAGGGTTGTTCTTGTGGTCGGTGTCGAGAAGATGACCGATCTCAAGGGGCCGGCCGTTGGCGAGGCTCTGCTGACTGCCAGCTACCTGAAGGAGGAGGCGGGTATCGAAGGCGGCTTCGCCGGTGTCTTTGGGCAGATCACTCAGACTTATTTTCAGCGCTACGGCGATCAATCCGACGCTCTGGCCAGGATTGCTGCGAAGAACCACAAAAACGGCGTCTCTAATCCCTACGCACAGATTCGCAAGGATCTTGGCTATGAGTTCTGCCGGAATATTTCCGACAAAAACCCGCTGGTGGCGGGGCCGTTGCGCCGCACCGATTGCTCGCTGGTCTCCGATGGCGCGGCGGCGCTGGTGCTGACCGATGTCGAGACCGCGCTTGGTCGACCCAAGGCAGTGGCGTTCCGCGCCCGTGCCCATGTCAACGATTTCCTGCCAATGTCCAAGCGTGACGTGATCCAATTCGAAGGCTGCACCCAGGCCTGGGGCCAGGCGCTTGGCGCGGCAGGGCTCAGCCTGGACGATCTGTCCTTCGTCGAGACCCATGACTGCTTCACCATCGCCGAATTGATCGAATATGAGGCGATGGGGCTGGCCAAACCTGGCCAGGGGCATCGAGTGATCGAGGAAGGGTTGACCCAGAAGGACGGGAAGCTGCCGGTAAACCCGTCTGGTGGATTGAAAGCCAAGGGCCACCCGATCGGCGCTACCGGGGTCTCGATGCATGTGCTGACCGCCATGCAGCTACGCGGCGAGGCTGGCGAGATGCAGGTGGCGAACGCCAAACTCGGCGGGGTCTTCAATATGGGCGGTGTCGCGGTGGCGAACCTGGTCTCGATCCTGGAGCCGATCCGTTAACCAACCGGTTTTCGGAAGCTCCACCCGGCGTCAGCCAAGCTTGAGCCAGACGCGTTGTTATAAAAACCTGATTCCCGGAGCTTAATCATGAGTGACTTCCGCGCCCTGGTGCTGCGTGAGGCTAACCGCAAGGTAACGGCGGCCTTCGAGACCTTGACTGAGGCCGACCTGCCGGAGGGCGACGTCCTGGTCCGGGTGAGCCACTCGACGCTCAATTATAAAGACGGCATGGTGCTGAATGGCATCGGTCGGCTGGTTCGGGACTACCCGCATGTGCCGGGTATCGATTTTTCCGGCGTGGTAGAGAACTCGCACCATACCGGGTTCAAGCCTGGTGATGAAGTGGTGCTGACCGGTTGGCGGGTTGGCGAGGCGCATTGGGGCGGTTATGCTGAGAAGGCCCGGGTCAGCGGTGACTGGCTGGTTCCGCTCCCGACCGGACTTTCCATGGCTAACGCCATGGCCATTGGCACCGCCGGCTTCACCGCGATGCTCGCCGTGCGGGCTCTCGAGGCGCATGGACTCAAGCCTGATGCCGGCGAGGTGCTGGTCACCGGCGCTGCCGGCGGCGTTGGCAGCGTGGCGACGGCGATCCTGGAAAATCTTGGCTATCGGGTCGCAGGCTCGACCGGCCGTCCCGACCACGCAGATTATTTGAAGGCACTCGGTGTGATGACGATCATCGAGCGGGCTGAACTGGCGACGCTGCCGAGCCGTCCTTTAGCCCGCGAGCGGTTCGCCGGCGCGATCGATAATGTCGGCGGCCCAACCCTGTCCAATCTGTTGACCCAGATAGCCTATGGCGGCTCGGTTGCGGCGGTTGGATTGGCCGGAGGCAGCGATCTGTCGACGACGGTTCTGCCCTTCCTACTTCGCGGCGTAAATCTGCTGGGGATCGACTCGGTGATGTGCCCGATGGAGCATCGGGTTGAGACCTGGAACCGCCTGGCGCGCGATCTGCCGCTGGATAAATTGCGGGCGATGGTCGAGGTTCACGCATTGGACGACTTGCCCCGTCTGGGCAAGGAAATCCTCTCCGGCGGGGTGCGCGGCCGCGCGGTGATCAAGATCAGCTAGTGAAGTTCGGTTCACATGAGAGCGGCGCCGACCCGCTCCCCCACCCGGGGATGACGCTTGACCGGAAAAGATTTTAGTGGCCGGACTTCAGTCGTCGTAGCTGATCAGCGACGCGAACGGAATGTCGAGCCGGGAGCGACCCTCCAGAAACGTCAGCTCCATGATGCAGGCACTGCCGACCACATTGGCGCCGATTTTCTTCAATAGATCCGAGGCGGCCTTGAGTGTCCCACCGGTGGCCAGCAAGTCATCGACGATTACCACCCGTTGTCCGACCTCCACCGCGCCCTCCTGGATTTCAATCGTGTCGGTGCCATACTCAAGGTCATAGGTGAGGGGAATGGTCCGGCCAGGCAATTTCCCCCGCTTGCGGATCATCTGGAAACCCAGTCCAAGTTGCAGCGCCAGGGGAGCCGCGACCAGAAATCCCCGCGATTCGATCCCCGCCAAAGCATCGGGCTTGAAGGCGGCGACTACTTTTTCAAGTTGGCTAACAGCTTCCCGCCATGCTTCAGCATGCCCGAGCAAGGTCGAAACGTCATAAAACAAGATGCCCGGTTTGGGGAAATCCGGCACCTGTCGGATATACTGTTTCAGGTCCATGGTTTGCCTTCTTATGATCGGGCCCATGCCGTTTTGGTTGTTGGAGCCCAATCGGTTTAGCCATAATCGCGGTGCGCTAAAACGAAAGTATGAAGCGGCCACTATTATATTGATTTAGCGCCAAATTCACAATTCAAGTGCATACAGATTGCGCCCGATCGGTCATTGGCTCGGCTCTAAAGACTTGATATTTAGGGCAAAAGATACCTAGCTTAAAGGGCCGTTTAGGGCTGCGCGGCTGGTGTTGCTTGATGCTACGGTATTTCACCATTAAGAAAATGATTTTTTCGTATTCTTTGTTCATTCGATATTGTTTGGCGCTTTTGTTGGTTATCGAGCGAACGAGGATCTTGACGGTCCCGAGGGATAGAAAACGGGAGGTCTCTTCCGCCGGTGCAGTTTGGAAACGCAAATGAACCGGTATTTCCTGTACCTCCCGTATCACGAATCAACGGCTGAGCATCGATTCGACTCTCATGGTCACGCTGCCTGGGTGGCGGCGCTGCGCTCGATTTGACAGTCCTGTCAGTCCGCCAGAAAGCCGGCGATCTCGTCGATAGCCTCGTTGAGGTTTTGGTCGGCGGCTCGCCCGGACCTCTTTCGTGGCGTCAGGTCGTGGTCGCCGTCCGCCAGCCAGTGGACCCGCACGGATTCAGCCAGAGGGAATGTCCCAACCTCTGCTTGATTTCCTAACGGATCGCGCTCGCCTTGAAGGATCAGGGTCGGGGTGGTCAGTGTCCGCAGATGCTCAATTCTTAATCAGTCTGGCTTGCCAAGCGGGTGAAACGGGTATCTCAGGCAAATCAGCGCCGATGCTTGGACCTCGTCGGCGACCATCGCGGCCATGCGCCCACCCATAGACTTGCCGCCAATCGCGATCGGGCCGATGCCTGCCGCGTCGACGACTGAACGCCAGGCATCGAGGAGCACCCGTTGCCGGTCTGGTGGCCGGCGCTTGCCGTCCTGACGTCGGCGAATCATGTAGGGGAACTCGAAACGTAGAACCTGGATACCGGCGGCGGCGAGACCGCTGGAAATTTTCTCCATGAAGGGCGTATCCATGGGCGCGCTGGCGCCATGCGCCAGGATAAGCGTGATAGGGGCGCAGGTGGGGCCCGCGGTGAGGATCGTCGGCCGATCTGTCACGCCACCGCTGCTGCAAGGGTTTCGGCCAGAGCCTCGCCCATATCAGCGATTTCTGTCTCGGTCATTACTGTCGAAAGGAAGGCTGAGCAGCGTGGTGACAGAATAAAGCCGCGATCCAGCATGCCTCGATGCACCGTCTTGGCGAGCGCCGCTTCTTCCGGTCGGGCATAGGCGCTGCGATAGTCGATAAGCGGGCGCTCGTGGAAATGCAGTTGGAACATTGCGCCGACGCCGGTGATTTGCCCTGGTCGACCCACCTGCTTGAAGGCGTCAAGCAGCCCGACCCGCGCCTGGGTACCCAAGGCCTCCAGACGCTGGTAGGTCTCGGGCGTCAGGTTTTTCATGGTGGCGAGGCCAGCGGCCATGGAGACCGGATTGCCGGTGAAAGTGCCACTTGACGGATTGAGCGGGTGGCCGTGTTCGTGGCTGAATACCGCCATCGCATCCTTGGTTCCACATACCGCGCCGACCGGAAAGCCCCCGCCGATTATTTTGGCGAAGGTCGTCAGGTCCGGCTTGATCCCGTAACGCGCCTGGGCGCCGTGATAGTCGAGCCGGAAGGCGATGACCTCGTCGATGACGATCAGCGCGCCGATGTCGCGGGCGACGGTTTGGATCAGCTCGATATATTCCGGCGTCATCTCAATCATACCGATTTGCGTCGGTACCGGATCGATCAATACGGCGGCCAGGGTGCCGGCGTTGGCGCGCAACAGCCGTTCGGTCTCTTCGGGATGGTTCATCGGCAGCACCAGGGTGTCGTCGAGTACCGCTGGCGGCGTACCGTGGGTGTGCGGTGTCGAGGCAGGTGCGTTGCCCCAGTTCTCAGGTGTTGAATCGAGGCTGACCTCGGCATGGTCATACATGCCGTGATAGGCCCCCTCGATCTTGGCGATCCGGTGCCGCCCGGTATGCGCCCGTGCCGCCTTTAGCGCGATCATCACCGCCTCTGTGCCGCTGTTACAGAACCTGACCCTGTCAACCGAGGCGACGCGGGCGCAGAGCAGTTCTGCTAGCTCTATTTCCCGCTCGGTGGGGAACGCGAAGCAGGTGCCATTGGCAACGACCTCACCAACCGCCGCGATGATCGCCGGATGGGCATGGCCGTGGATCAGCGAAGCGAAATTGTTCAGCAGATCGAACCGCCATACGCCGTCGACATCCTCGATATAGGCGCCGGCGCCGCGCTTGGCATAGATCGGATAGGGATCAACCCAGGTGAGCAGGCGTGAAATACCGCCCGGCAGAACCTGCTTTGCCCGAGCAAAGATTTCAGCGGAATGCGAGTCCTCGGATGGCCACATGGTTTGGGGTACTCCCAACGAAAGGTAAGCTTCGTCTGGCTCTGCAGCTGACTTCCAGGCCGGTTTCTCCTTGCCCGCCTAGCGACTTAGAGATTGGTGAAGAAATCATTTCCCTTGTCATCGACGACGATGAAAGCCGGAAATTTTTCCACTTCGATGCGCCAAACCGCCTCCATGCCAAGCTCCGGGTATTCCTGAACCTCGACCTTCTTGATGCTGTTCAGCGCTAAAATTGCCGCGGCGCCGCCGATCGAGCCGAGATAGAAGCCACCATGCTTTTGGCAGGCCTGGCGCACCACCGGCGAGCGATTTCCCTTGGCCAGGGTGATGAAGCTGCCGCCTGCCGCCATGAACGGATCGACGTAGGAATCCATCCGTCCCGCCGTAGTTGGTCCGAACGAGCCCGAGGCCATGCCCTCTGGTGTCTTGGCCGGTCCGGCATAGTAGACCGGGTGGTTCTTCATGTAGTCCGGCAATCCCTTGCCCGAGTTGATCCGCTCCTGCAGCTTGGCATGGGCGATATCGCGGGCGACGATCATCGGCCCGGATAATTCAATGCGGGTCTTGATCGGGTGTTGACTCAACTGGCGGCGGATCTCGAACATTGGCTGGTTGAGATCGATCTGCACCACATCTTCGGAGATTTGTGACTCGTCCACTTCGGGAATGTATTTCGACGGATCCGTCTCCAGCCGCTCCAGGAACACACCGTCCCTGGTGATCTTGCCGAAGGCCTGCCTGTCGGCCGAGCAGGATACGCCAAGCCCGATCGGGCAAGATGCGCCGTGCCGCGGCAGCCGGATAACCCGAATATCGTGGCAATAGTATTTGCCGCCGAACTGCGCGCCGATACCCATCTCGCGGGTCATCTCGAGGATTTTCTGCTCCCATTCAAGGTCGCGGAAGGCGTGGCCGGAAGCGCTCCCTTTGGTCGGCAGGTTGTCGAGATATTTTGTCGAGGCGAGTTTGACGGTCTTCATATTGAATTCGGCCGATGTGCCGCCGATGACAATCGCTAAATGGTAAGGTGGGCAGGCGGCGGTGCCGAGCGTACGGATTTTTTCATCGAGGAATTTCTTTAGCGACTCGGGATTTAAGACTGCCTTGGTTTCCTGGAACAGGAATGATTTGTTGGCCGATCCGCCGCCCTTTTGGACGAAGGCGAACTTGTACTCATCGCCAGTCGTGGCATAGAGCTCGATCTGGGCCGGAAGATTGGTGCCGGTGTTCTTTTCTTCGAACATGTCGAGCGGCGCCAGCTGGCTGTAGCGCAGGTTATGATTAGCGTAGGTGTTGTAGATGCCGCACGACAACGCCTCTTCGTCATCAAAGCCGGTGAAGACGTTTTGGCCTTTCTTGCCCATGACTATCGCGGTGCCGGTATCCTGGCACATCGGCAAGACGCCGGCAGCGGCGATATCGGCGTTCTTCAACAGTTCCAGAGCCACAAAGTGATCGTTTTTCGAGGCAGTCTTGTCGTCGAGAATTGCGCGCAGTTGGGCCAGATGGCTGGGCCGCAGAAGATGCGAGATGTCGCGGAAGGCTTCCTCGGCTAGGCCGATGATCGCTTCCCGCTTGATAGTGAGCATTTCGCGGCCAGCCAGTTTTTCGACCGCCACATGGTCACTGGTGATCTCGCGATAATCAGTGGTGTCCGCGCTGAGTGGGAACATCTCTGTATAGTGCATATTGGTCATGGCACTCTCTCGCGTAAGTCACGTCGGTGCTTTGGGCGTGCCGCTAGGCGAACCAAGCGTGGCGGCGGGTAGGCGCGGCCAGTTATTGTTTCTTACGAAAATGATCTAGGGAGACAACCTCGCCGGACGTCGACGGGGGCGCGGTATCGTCTCTGGTTTTCTGTTCTTCGACGTTCAGCTGGGGGCCGAAATCGTCGGTTTCTAGCCCGGGCGCGCGTTCCTCGGAGGATTGGAATTGCAAGCCAAATTTTACCGAAGGGTCGGCGAATCCGGTTAGCGCCGCGAAGGGGATGAAAAGCCGCTCACGCTTGTCGTTGAAACTTAGCATGACTTCGAAATTGTCTTCGCGAACCTCCAGGCCCCAAAACTGATACTGCAGGACGATGGTCATCTCATCGGAATATTTTTCCTTGAGATAAGGCGGGATATCGACCTCTGGATGACGTGTTCTGAAGGTGATGTAAAAGTGGTGATTGCCGGGCAGGCCATGGGTTGCCGCTTGGCGCAGCGATTTCCGCACGACACCGCGTAGCGCTTCCTCGACCATCATGTCATACTTAAAGACCTGTTCCGACACGCTCACCTCTCGACCCCTATTAGGTTCCCGGACCTCGCCGGGGGAAGCGGGACGCTTCTGTTGCCAGGTGCGCCCCAAACCCCGCCATGAAGTGCGACCCCCATGGACTTAATTTAGGCTACCAAACCGCATTAAGCGGCGAGGCGCGCCTCCGCATAGTTGTCATTCGCAACTACGTTATGGCCCGATATCGGTGGTACCATGCCGAGCGAAAGCTACATCTTTACTACGCGCGTCGATCCTGTTTCGCCCCCTCAAGTCCTCCCGTGCAAACAGTGCCGGTGGGAGAGTGGTGGAGGCGCCGGGTACCGCCCCCGGGTCCGCAACGCTTATTCCATGCTCCATTTATCGCCATAGTCAGCAAGCTGACACCCCAAACTATAGGTAGTTGGGGGCAAATGAAAAGGGGGTGTGCGGCACTGCCTCTCGATACCATGTCGTGGATGGTGGGAGCCTAGGGCCTGATCGTCCCGGACCCACGATATGGAAGTGTAAAATATCGCTGAGCTTGGTGAAAATTATGCTCCCAATCTTCCTCTGCTGACGAGCGAAGCCTATGGATTGTGTCGATTAGAGCATCTTGGCCGTTGATGTCGGGGATGAAATTTTCGACGGGGCTAGCTTGATCATCGGTGTTTCTGCGGCGGCGACGCAACCCAATACCGGGGCCTTTCGCTGTTTATCAGCCGATCAACCTCGACGCTGCTGGCATCGGCATGCGATGGCAGCGGCGTCAAATACCCCCGCGGCGAGAGTGGCGCGGCATGATCGTCCTGCAGCAGATGCAGCATGCTAAGTAGGGGCCGTGGAAATTGGGCGTTGGAAACTTTCGGAGCCAATCGTAGGTAAAGCGCATGCGGTCACGCACCCGGGTGCGGCGAAACGGGTAAAGTTTTATGACCGGGATTGACCTCTGGTAAATAGGCAGCATCCTGGGATCAAATTCCATGATTACGGTGTCGGCCAGCTCAGACAATCGATGCAAATAAGGGGCGAGCCGAACCGCATCACCCAACCCTTGTTCTGAACAAACTAGAAGGGTTTTCCAGCAAACGGTTCGCTGCGGCAAGGCGGCGCCGTGAGGGTTCGCTCCGGTGCATCGGGTCTGGCTGGCGAGAGTCGTGATTGGTAATATGCCCAGCCTTTTCAGGTATGCTCTCGGCACAGTAAGTGCATCGCATAGTTGAAGGGGATGAGTGCTGCATCCGGGGCGAGCGTCATTACCGCTAAATAATATGGGCCTACCGTATTGTCGCCGTGGGTTTTGCTCAATGCTTCGGCTAGATTGATCTGCGCGGCGGCGTTATCAGGGGCCAAGACAGTCAATCACCGATGCCGTCTGATCGAGCCGTCTGGCCGGCGGTTACGGCGTCGGCCATCCGCTGTAACACCGCTGGATAATCCTGGGCCAGAAGAACGGCCTTTCGCGCTTGGCTTTCCTACTTTCCCCTTCGCCTCGCCACATCAAGGCGCTCGCCAGATTGGCCAGCGCCGGGATCGATAGGGGGTCGACCTGCAAGACAAGCAAAAAAAAGCGCGCGACCTCCCCGTACGAGTCTTTGGCTGAGTGTTGGTTGGCGAGGGTGAACTGCAGGGGGGGGCATTCGAAAATTCGTTCGGGGCCGGTTAGTTGATTGATCGCCTCGCGATGCCGGTGATGCGGGGCGAGTAGCTGTGCGTGCGCGAGAATGGCCTCGACCGTCCGGCTCATGTCAGTGGGTCGTTGAAGCGCCGGGTCTAGTTCGGCGTGGGATGAGGACAGCCTTGCGGCGGGCGTAGAAAATCGCTCGTCGGTTGATCTTTCCCATCCAATCGCATTTAGTTTATCGCAATATATTGTATATTGGCCTGAGACAGTATCAACCATGAGCCATGGGGCTCGTTATCAATGCGACAATATCTCGACCTAATGCGGTTGGTTCTGGAAACCGGCACGGACAAGGCGGACCGGACGGGGGTCGGGACTTTGTCGGTGTTCGGTCACCAGATGCGATTTGACCTGGCGGCTGGCTTCCCGCTGCTGACGACCAAGAGGCTGCATCTAAAATCGATTATTCATGAGTTGTTGTGGATTCTCTCCGGCGACACCAATGTCCGCTATTTGCAGGATAATGGCGTGCGGATCTGGAACGAATGGGCGGACGAGAACGGCGATTTGGGGCCGATTTACGGGGCGCAATGGAGATCCTGGCCGGGCTCCGATGGCGCCACCGTCGATCAAATCTCGGATTTGGTGCGGGATATCCGAACGAACCCCGATTCGCGGCGGATGATGGTTACTGCCTGGAACCCCGGCGACCTCGACCGAATGGCGCTTCCACCGTGCCATTGCTTATTCCAGTTTTATGTCGCCGAGGGAAAGCTGTCCTGCCAACTATACCAACGCAGTGCCGATGTGTTCCTGGGCGTGCCGTTCAATATCGCCTCGTATGCGCTGCTGACGCTGATGATCGCTCGGGTGACCGGGCTCAAACCGGGTGAGTTCATTCACACCCTCGGTGACGCACATCTCTACCGCAACCATCTGGATCAGGCCGGATTGCAGCTTGAGCGCACGCCGTGTGCCTTGTCGGAGATGAGGATTGATCCCACGGTCAATGATATCCACGGGTTCACCTACGAGCATTTCAGTTTGACCGGCTACGACCCATATCCGCATATCCCGGCCCAGGTTGCGGTCTGAGGGGGTATCGGTGTCTGCCTCCCTTACCAACCCGGCACTGGTCATCGTCGTTGCGGTTGCCGACAATGGCGTCATCGGCGCTGATGGAGGGATGCCCTGGCATCTTTCTGGTGATCTGAAGCGGATGAAATCGCTCACCATGGGTAAGCCGTTGATCATGGGGCGCCGGACCTATGAGTCGATCGGGCGACCGCTGCCGGGGCGAACCACGATCGTGCTGACGCGAGACCCGAACTTTGCGGTCGAAGGCGTCATTGTTGTGCGCGATTTCGAAGCCGCGCTTGAAGCCAGTACCCGTGCGGCTCGGGCGATGGACGCCTGCGAGATTGTTGCGTTTGGCGGCGCTGGTGTCTACGCGCGCGCCTTGCCGCTTGCGCGCCGCCTGTACAAGACCGAGGTTCATTGCTTTCCCGAAGGGGACACCCGTTTCCCGGATCTTGACTCTCGTCAATGGCGGGAAATTTCTCGCCAGAGCCAGCATGGGATCGGAAAAGACGGACCGGCTCATGATTTCGTCGTGCTTGAGCGGATTGAAACTGAAGAAAGCTAGTGGTCTGATCGAAACGGATCGGACCCGATTTGTTTCGATCAGACCACTATGGTCACGGCGGCCATTGTCGGTAGCGATAGGATCCATGCCGGTCAACGGCGCTCGAAACAGCTGATTTGGACGATGTCGGTGGTGGATGGCGCTTCGGCTTTCGAGAACTACCGCCAAGGCATTGCGACCGGCCACGCGACCTTTGAAAACCCGGTCCTCGACGATTGGATCACGTGGTTCGCCTCGCGTCTTACGGCCGGGCGCTTGGTTGCCGAGAAGGACGGCTGGATGGTCGGTGGGGCGGCGGCTTTCTGCGGGCTCAGTTTGTGCCGTCTATGCGGGAGTTGGCGAGGGCAGTGTCTACGTCGCCGATGGAGCGCATAGCGGAGGCGTCGGTGGGGCTTTGTTCGGCGGTCTGGTCGAGGTCTCCGAGGCTGCTGGCATGTGGACCCTGCAGGGGAGCATCTTACCAGAAAATCAGGCCAGGGTGGCCCTGCACCAACGTTTCGGTTTTTGGCTGATGGGGCGGCGCGAGAAGATTGCCTGGATGAGCTATGGCCCTATGGCGAATCAATTGCGGGACACGGTGATCATGGAGCGGCGTATCACGACAGTCGGTCGCCCCGTGCCGCCCGGCTGATCTTTCGCCGATTGTGCGGGGGCTCTCAGCCGATGACAATGCGCGGCGCCGTCCGGCGCTTGGCATCGCCGGACGGCGAGATCTTGGCCCAAACCGCCTCGGCGATTGCACGATAAGCTAAGGCGTGCGGACCGTCCGGCGCTGAAACCACGATCGGGGTGCCGGCGTCTGAGGTCTTGCGAATGTCCATGTGAAGCGGCACTTCGCCGAGGAAATCAACGTTCAGTATTTCCGCCTCGGCGCGCGCACCGCCATGACCAAAAATGTCGCTTTGGCCGCCGCAATGGGGGCAGATGAATGTGCTCATGTTCTCGATAATGCCGAGCACGGGAACATCCACCTTGCGGAACATGTTGAGCCCCTTGCGGGCATCCAGCAAGGCGATGTCCTGAGGCGTCGACACGATGACCGCACCGGCCAACGGAACCCGTTGGGAAATGGTTAATTGGGCGTCGCCAGTGCCCGGCGGCATGTCGACGATCATCACGTCAAGCTCGCCCCAGGCGACATCGCGCAGCATCTGTTCCAGGGCGCTCATCACCATCGGACCACGCCAGATAGTCGGTGAGTCCTCGGGAACTAGAAAGCCGATGGACATGCATTTCACGCCGTATTTCTCGAGCGGTTGTAAGATACGGCCGTCCTCGCTGGCAGGCTTGTCCGTGATCCCCATCATTCTTGGCAGCGATGGGCCGTAGATGTCGGCATCCAATACGCCGACCGCCAGCCCCGAGGCCGCCAACGCCATCGCCAGGTTGACCGCCGTCGTCGATTTGCCTACCCCTCCCTTGCCCGATGCGACCGCAACGATCGCCCTCACGCCCGGCGCCAGTTCCCGGGTGCTGGCGGTGGCCGACTGAGCCTGTGGACGTTGCCGGGCGGCGGGCGCCGGGTTTTGTTGGGCGGTCGGTTGTGCACGCGCGGCGGTGGCCGGGGTATGCGCCGTCAAAACCGCCGTGACCGAAAGCACGCCCGGTACCTTGTCGACCGCGGTTTCGGCTGCTTTGCGCAGAGGTTCCAGATGTGGCCCCCGTTTTGGGTCGACCTCAATCGAGAATCCAACATTGCCGTCCTTGATCACTAAACCGGTCACGATACCCAAGCTGACAATATCCTGGTCCCGATCTGGGTCGCGAACAGCGCGCAGCGCGTCCAGAATCTGGGCCTCGGTAACCTGTGCCATGCTTGAATTCTCCTCAGGTCGACCATATGCTGGAGCGCGGGCTACCACAACCTTGGTTGACGGCCTGCTCGTACCCCTGGCCGAGAATACTTTGCAAGCGATGCCCTGTGTCTGCTAAGAGCGGGTAACTTTTAAAGGGGAGGGCCAACAATATGCCCTGGAATAATCAAGGCGGCGGCGGCCCTTGGGGCGGCGGTGGAAGTGGCGGCGGCGATGGCGGCGGC
>Ga0209402_10000051_pt1 | contig 135414 bp, 124 predicted proteins | sample ArcticOcean_MG_C_3_FD_187437 | JGI IMG/M metagenome (GOLD analysis project Ga0209402, IMG submission 187437) | Marine microbial communities from western Arctic Ocean - ArcticOcean_MG_CB8_126 (SPAdes) (version 2) | ecosystem: Environmental > Aquatic > Marine > Oceanic | place: Arctic Ocean...
ATCATGATATGGATGAAGATCATGATATGGATGAAGATCATGATATGGATGAAGATCATGATATGGATGAAGATCATGATATGGATGAAGATCATGATATGGATGAAGATCATGATATGGATGAAGATCATGATATGGATGAAGATCATGATATGGATGAAGAAGAGCACCTAGATAGCAATACTATGTCGCCTGCTCCTTCGCCACGCGAGCCAACCAGACTGGGCATCAGTTTTGATGCTGAAATCTCGAGCGCAGAGGTCCAGTCCTGGGTGGAGCTGGCTGTTGGGGAGATGAAGGATCCAGCCACGGACTTCTTGGGGCTTATCTGGCCGATAGGGTCACCGATAGATGATGAGCCTGATCCGCAGCTGTTTGACGGGGCAATGTTTAGCGAGCATAAACATGTGCTTAGCCCTGCTAAGGTTGATGAAGCAGTCGCGTATTTTGTCAATTGGCAAACGAGTCTCGAGGGTTGCAGTGATGCTGAGAGAAGGGATTTCAGTGATGGAGCTCGGGTGGTTGGTCTCTGGATTCGAGGGGCTGCTGACGTGGCCACGGCACCAGGCCCTTGCGTAAAGTCCCGCGCGGCCATTTACGCGCGCACCCTAGAACATGACAAAACCACTGCAACCGAGATCTTTTTTCACGAGGCCTACCACGGTCTTTCAAATTATCTTCTGAACAGCTGTGCTACTAACGCTCCAGGTCGTAGCGAGGATGATCTAAATAACCGGCGCTGGTTCGCAGAGGGTACCGCCGACTACTTCGGAGTCTACATGGCAGCAAAGATTGAAGGTCGAGAAAATTATCGTCAAAAGATCCTCAAGCGCGCTTATTTGGATCTGCAAGGAGACCCCGGAATGGGTCTGGATTCAGCTTATGTCCAGGCTGCTGCAGTAGTACTGATGTTAGACCGAGGGATGATATCTGAGGAGAAGCTACTGAACGGTAGTTATTTCCATAACTGCTCCTGGATCGACGAGTTTGATCCCCAAGCGGCGGGAATCGATTACATATTTGATAACTTCAATAAAATCCGGCTCTTAGATGGCGAGTATAGCTACTCATCAGACGTGATCTCGGACTAGCCAATAATCTCTGGAGCATTTGGTTGGCCCATATTCTACTAATGAATATGCCAACATCATACTGATAAGACTGAGGTCCGTGGTTCGAGCCCACGTTGGCCCACCATAAGTTATGAACTTAAATTAAAGTTTATTGAGCTATTTCTGCAAAGGGTCTTTACGGCCTACCATTTTGATATTTCATTTTTACTGGAGTGGCGATATGGTAATCTATATAAAACGCTAATAAAGAGGTTATACGATGTCAAATGCAGAAAAAATCGGCTCGATTAAGGCAGTTACAACTTCAAGGTCATTACCAGCAAATGGTACTAACCCAGTATTTGAAGTAACCGCATCAACCGGACAAGGGACTCTGGCCGGAGTAGAAATAATGAAATTGATGTGTACTTATGAAGCTGAAATGGGGCCTAACGGAATACTTTACGGAGAATGCCCAAACTCAGGTGTCGTTATTGCCGCTGACGGGATAGCAACTTTTAGAGCTACCGGCACTGGTACCTTTACAGAAGACGGAGGCGCTGCGTTCAAAGGGGTATGCTACTTTCAAACGTCAGCCCCTTCACTTGCGAAGTTGAATGGAGCAGCAGTTATTTATGATTGGGATGTGGATGCTGAAGGGAATGCTGCTTGGGAACTTTGGGAGTGGAAGTAAGCCTAACCTATAATGATTTCGGCTCTGGTTATTGTTGAATTTTTAAATTTACAATAAATATTCTTTACAACTTTCTGAGATTCGCAAAAGGTGATGTTACCTACTTCTCGATCTTTTACCAGAGCTGGTGTCACGGCTGGAGTTTACAGGGTAGTTATTAGGTTTCTTTCTATTTCCATAACTTTTAGTGCTTGGCCTACCTTCTTCACTACTACGTGCTGCCTTTGAAACCCCATTATATCTTCCTCTTCTTTGTCGCTTCTGTTGTGAACTCCGATCACTTCCTCGATATCCATTAGGTTTCGATGAACTCACATCTTTTTTACCATAGTCGATGTCCTCAATGATACGTCTATCGATCTTAGACTTTAAAACGTTTTCTATTCTACGAACCATGAACTCATCTTCAGGCAAAACAAAAGTTAGAGCTTCCCCTTTTTGTTTAGCTCTGCCAGTACGACCAATACGATGAATATAAGCATCAACGGTATTTGGAATGTCAAAATTTATCACATGTGAAACTTGAGATACATCAATTCCTCTGGAGGCTATATCAGTAGCCACCAAAATATCGTACTTACCATTTTTGAATCCATTTATCGACATGTTCCTTTTATTCTGAGACAGGTTACCTTGCAAAACAGTAACTTTATAATCTTTATTGCTGAGGTCAGCCCCAACTTTTTTCGCCCTATGTTTAGTACGGGTAAACACAATCACACGTCCAGTAGCAGTTGTTTCCAAAACTTTAAACAAACACTTGGTTTTGACCCTTTCATTCATTGGATATAAGGCGTGCGCTACTGTGTCTGCTGGTGAAATAATCCCTATTTGAACTGTTCTTGGGGACTTAAGGATATCCTTAGCCAAAGCACGTATATCATTTGGCATTGTTGCAGCAAAAAATAGGGTTTGTCGCTCAACAGGTAAATGCTTGAGTATCTTCCGAATATCTGGCAGGAATCCCATATCACACATGGTATCTGCCTCATCTAAAACCAAAGTTTCTACCCCAGATAAATCAATAGTTTTATCGTTTAAATGATCCAATAAACGTCCAGGGCAAGCAACAACTATATCTGGATGTCGGGACAGATTGGATTCCTGAGGTCGTTTTTTTACACCACCGTAAATAGTTATACTGCGAGATTTGGTATATTTTCCTAAATCGGCAGCTGCTTTATTAATTTGATCTACCAACTCGCGAGTAGGAGCTATCACCAAAGCTTTAATCGACTTATTATGATTCACATGGATCTTATCCAATATTGGCAACATAAATGCTGCTGTTTTACCTGTGCCAGTTTGAGCTAGGCCTAAGACATCATGTCCTTCCATTAAAATGGGAATCGCTTGTGCTTGTATAGGGGTAGGTTCAATATATTTAGCGTCTCTTATCGAGTCTAAGAGACGTTGGGTTAACCCCATATCTTCAAATTTCAGTTTATTCTCCTAATATGCGTGTTTTGGATTAAACATTTATTTCAATCTAACACCTTCAGAAAATAACTGTTTCTATGAAACGCTTATCATATGATACAGAGCATCAAAGGGATGGTATAGCAGGCTCAAGGTGTTGATTAGTGGTTTACAAATACTACGACTGCCATTACATAACCAAAAAAATAGAAGATAGCAGTAGTTTTCATATCCTAAGCTGTATTTAGTGCATAGGTTTTGATTAAGTAATTTCACTCTCAGTATTTATTTGTAGTTCATTCGATAACTGTTCCCATTCTTGCTCTAAATCTTTGGATTGCTTTTGAAGAGTTTTATGTTTCTTTCCAAATTCAGCTAATTGGCCGGGGTTATCAAGGTCTTTGGGATTAATAAAAAAAGTCTCTAATTTATTTATATGTAAATTAATACCTTCTAATTCGGATTCAATTATTTTGATTCTTTCATTTAATTTACGCAATTTATTCGTAGAGTTTTTACGTGTTCTTCTATCTTGTTTATATTTAGAATTGTCCTTATTCGGTGTAACCGAACTAGAGTTTCTTACAGAAGTGTCAACTGGGCTATGATCAGGCTCAGTCCTATTTATCATAGATAAGTAGCTTAAATAATCTCCAGGATATACAACAGGGTTTCCGTTTTCTACTCTTATGACCTTATTAGCCACCTGATGAATCAACGTACGGTCGTGGGTAATAAAACACAAAGTGCCTTGGTAAGCGATCAATGCATCAGTCAGAATTTCCCTTGATGCAATATCGAGGTGATTTGTAGGCTCATCCATAAAAAGCAAGTTCCTAGACTGAATCAGTAGCTTAGCTAGTGCGACTCTAGCTTTTTCTCCTCCAGATAAAACTGATATCTTTTTTTGCACGTCATCTCCGCTGAACAAAAAGCCTCCTAGAATGGTTCTCAAGTTCTGAGCTGAAACTGCTACAGAAACTTGATGTACTTCTTCAATTATTGTGTTTTTAGGGTTTAAAAGTTCAAGTAAATGTTGAGCATAATAACCTGTTACAACATTGTGCCCCAATTGTCGGTTCCCACTATCGAAATCTAAAACACCGGCCATTATTTTCAACATTGTTGATTTGCCAGCTCCATTAACGCCTACTAAAGCAACTTTATCTCCTCTATTTAAAACTAAATCAACATCGCTATAAATAACCTGTTTACCATATGATTTATTTAAACCCTCTAACTTTATTACTTCATTTCCACTTCGCGGTGGTTCAGGGAAAGAATATCTGACTGTCTTAGTGATTCTTGGAAGGTCTATTTTTTCCATTTTGTCTAGTGACTTCAACCTGCTTTGGACTTGCCCTGCCTTCGACGCTTTAGCTCTGAAACGCTCCACAAATTTCATCTGTTTTTTGATTTGCTTTTCCATCCTCGCTGCGCTGACTTGCTTGCTTTTAATCGACTGGTCCCTTGAAAGTAGATATTCATCATAATTACCCTTTTGTAAAACTACCTGTTCTGGTTCTATGGCTAAAACTGTTGTCGCCACAGAGTTCAAAAATGCTCTGTCATGAGAAGTTATAAGAACAGCTCCTTTGAATTGTTTAATTAAATAATTCTCAAACCATAGATTTGCCTCTAAATCAAGGTGGTTGGTAGGCTCATCTAAGAGTAAAACATCTGGTCTGGCAAAAAGGACTTTACTAAGATAAGCCCTCATAATCCAGCCTCCGCTGAATTCATTTATAGGCCTGTTAAAATCGTTTTCATTAAATCTAAGTCCTGACAAAATTGTCTTCGCTTGATATTCGCTATTGTTTTGATCGTACATCTGAAGATGATCGTCGATTTTTGTCATGCGAGTTAACAAAATTGACTGCTCCTCATTATTTGTTTCATTAGATAACGATTGGTAAATATCAGTTAACTCTTTCCTTAATTTCTTGATTTCATCGGTCTCTTCAAGCACCTCTTGAAGTAATGTCATGCCGCCAAACTTAAAGTTTTCCTGTTTTAGATATGAGATCCTAGAATTTCTTTTTAGCGTCACTTTACCGCTATCAGAAATAGTTTCTCCAGCTACTATATCCATGAGAGTTGACTTGCCAGAGCCGTTAGCTCCTATTAGAGCGATACGATCGCCAGCTACGGCGTTAAACGACAGATCAGAAAATAGAATTTCATTTCCATACCCTTTACTTAATTTAGTTATATTCAGCATGATTAAACTATATTGAACTATCGATATAAAACTCAAGACCATAAGTTGATCAAAAGTGTATTAAATTCTTCATAACAAAAATCATTAATTGACGCTAGTCAAAATTTACTATTACTAAAACAAGATAATCGTCTTCCATTGTCTAATATAAATAATTTATACTCCTTACTATGTTAACTAATAAGAATTCAGTCATAGTACAGGCTGTAAGTTGTCATTAGTTTTTGTTTCTGGACAGGATATGAAATCAAGGCGCGATCGGTTTGGCTTATTAAATCTAAGTGATGGGACCTTGATTACGCAAAGCGGGCACCATAAATCTGGATTAAAGGCAGAATTCAGTAAACCAGTTGAGATTTATGAATCCTGATCAAAACTATTCCATAATAATTGATAAGATTTTTGGTTCCACAAATGCGATAGCAATCGTTGGTCTTTCTGATGATCCAACTCGACCTAGTTATCGTATAGGCTCTTATTTAATAGATAATGGATATAAGGTAATACCTGTAAACCCAAAAATAAATTTCGTGTTGGGTCAAAAAAGCTACCCTGATTTACTGAAAATACCTGATCAAATTGACATGGTAAACATATTTCGCAGATCAGAACTTGTAAAACCTATAGTTGAAGAAGCAATAAAAATTGGTGTTAAAAGCATCTGGATGCAAGACGGTATTGAAGATTCTAATGCTGCAAAAATAGCAACGGAAGCGGGTATTATGGTAATAATGGATGATTGTATATATCGGCAACATAAACTTAAGTCTGTAAAGCCTAATTAATATGAAAGTTAAAGAAATAAGCGAGTTTGAGTTGATTAGACTTTTGTCTAAGACATTATCTGACAACTATAAAGCTAGCGAGATCAATACTATTTACAATGAAGTCGTTGGTTTGGCTGACGATGCAGCGGCATGGGATGCTCCAGAAGGTCGTCAGGTTTTCACTACGGATGCATTAGTAAACAACGTTCACTTTGATCTAAGATTCATGTCGTCAATTGACCTAGGATGGAAATCTATGGTCGCTTCGCAAAGCGATATAGCCGCTATGGGATTCAAACCATTATTCACCACGGTATCTTTGGGGTTAACCGGCGAAGAAAACTTAAATATGTTGACTGATTTATACAAAGGTATAGCCGATGCAGCTTCACAATTCGGAGGCAAAGTTGTAGGAGGTAATACTACAAAATCCGATACGTTGTTCATTTCGATATCCATGTTAGGACACGACCCGTCTAACGAATCTCGAACCAATCCCCTTAAAAGACATTCTGCAAAGCCGGGCGATGTTGTGGCTGTAACCGGATCTCTCGGATCATCAGCTGGTGGATTGCGAATTTTACAGGACAAAACGGGAACTCTCCCCAGATGCCAAGACCTGATCGGATCTCATATAAGACCAAGGCCTCAGATCGATGCTGGTGTATGGCTAGCAAGGCATGGCATACAATGTGCCACTGATATTAGTGATGGCCTACTGGCGGATTTAGGACACATATGTGAATCCAGTAAAGTAGGCGCTGATATTAAGATTAATACCCTTCCTGTAACTTCAGATTTGAAGTCTGTTTTTCCTGCTGATTGGGAAGAGCTCTCTTTGACTGGAGGCGAAGACTACCAGCTTGTTTTCACTGGAACAAAACAATCAATAAATGAAGCGATTTCTTCTATCGATACGCCAATTAGCATAATCGGTGAAATAACTGATGATTACCCAGGAATAAATGTATTAAACTCTGAAGGAATGTCCGGACGCTATACTTCGAGCGGTTTTGATCATTTCAAAAACAAATAACTGGAGATTAATTAAATTGGAAAAAATACATGTTGATATTAAGTCTGATGGAAATTCTCGTTCAAGCGAAATAATTTCCGATCTACGCACGGCCACGGAAGCACTATTTTACCCAATGCAAATGTGTGGTTTTCTAGACGAGTCTGACAGTATGCACCTATGCCCACATATGGAACGAAGACAACCTTGCCCTCATTTATTTGAGGATAAAACCGTCAATGAAACTGCGTACCACAATACATTAGAGCGTGAGCGTAAAGCATCTCTGAGAGTGTATTTCTCTCATGCAAACATAAGCTTATATCTGACTTAGATCTCAGGTAAATATTAAATCATAAGGAAAAATAATGGCTCGAGTCCCATATGTAAACCGCGAAGACCTAGCGGAAGAACAAAAACATATATTTGATCGAATAGCTAAAACAAGAGGATCTGTACAAAACGTATTTGCAGCATTAATGAATAGTCCTGAAGCTGCCCATGTGGTGACTTCAGTAGGAGAGTATATTAGATATAAATCCAAACTTGACCCAGCTATACGAGAAACTGCTATCTTGACCACTGCTAAAGAATTAAACAATAGCTATGAATGGGCTCAACATGAACCAGTTGCTTTAGAAGCAGGGGTTCGAGTCGAGGTCATCGATGCAATTCTATCTGGCAAAGGCCCAATGGGTTTACCAGCTAAGGAAGGGATATTTATACAAGCTGCCAAAGAATTAGTAAGAGACGCAACTTTAAATAAAAAAACTTTCCAAGCCCTTGAACATCTGCTTGGGGTTGAACAAACAATCGATTTCCTAGTTACTGTTGGATACTACTCTATGGTCGCTCGGGTCATCTCTGCCCTAGAAGTAGATTTCGATGACTGGCTCAATTTAAACGATCAATTTAATGGCAATTAAAGATTCAATTAACCGGGCAAACTTAATTACTGGATGTTGACTATCTTATACATTTATAATAAATTAGATGTCTATGTATTACATTAATACAGTTGAACCAATCCAATCCTGAGGTGTTAGGCCCTAATTTGAACTACTATTTAATAGCATCTTAACAAATCTTTAACCAATACTTCAGGGAGTAAATATATTATTAAGACTGGCAAGAGTGATAAGAAAAGTAAGGAAATGAAATTTGAATAAACAGAAACAAGTGAATAACATTACAGACCCAGTTATTGTGGCAGAAAACGTAACCAAAACTTATGATAATGGCCGAATTAAAGTCAAAGCACTAAATGATGTCACTCTTACAGTTAACAGAGGAGAAATGGTCGCAGTAATGGGGCCTAGTGGTTGCGGTAAAACAACCCTATTAAACTGTTTATCTGGTCTCGATGATATATCTAGCGGCACGGTAAAAATAAATAACACCGAACTATCCACAATGTCAGATAAAATAATGACCAAGTACAGAGCTCAAAGGATGGGGTACATCTTTCAAGCTTTCAATTTATTACCCGTTCTCACGGCACGCGAAAATGTCGAGATGCCTCTTCTTGTATCAGGTACAGCTTCTAAAGAAGCTAAGGAGTCAGCAGAGAATGCCCTCGACTTGGTCGGCCTTACAGACTGGATGGAGCATTACCCAGCCGAGTTATCTGGTGGCCAAATACAAAGAGTGACTATAGCAAGATCTTTAGTTAACACTCCTGAAATCGTTTGGGCTGATGAGCCAACAGGAAACCTTGACAGTGAAAATGCCAAAGACGTAATGAATATGATCCTCAAACTTAATGCCGAGAACAATCAAACATTTGTAATCGTTACCCACTCTGATGAAGTAGCTGGATTAACTAATAGAACGATATTCATGAGAGACGGAGTCATAGAAAGAGACAGTAAATAGGATAGGTAACAGAAAGAGGATTTAATTGGATACTATATTCGGGGCACCAGTAACTAGCATCGCTTTAACATTATTTATTGTTTTTGCGATTATCTTTATTTTCGTGTCATACATCATAATAAGAAACCCAATACTTCTAAGAATGGCATTCAGAAATGTAATCAGAAGGCCTGCTCGGGCTGGATTAATTATGTCAGGATTAATGCTAGCAACTGCGATCATTTCCATTGCGTTCACAACTGGTGACTCAGTAACTTACAGCATAAAAAATGAGGCTACTTCAAGTCTTCGCGAACTCGATATGTTCATCAGTATTGATGAAGAATCTCAGCTATGGGAAAACCAACCATTACCCGAATATTTTGATGAAAATCTTTATCAGCAGATTAGAACTGAGTTTGAAGCAGACCCTGGCGTCGAGTCAACATTAGCAGTTCTATCTAAAACTGTAGCTGTTATCAACGTAACTCGCAAACAATTCGAATCAAATGCAACAATGATAGGGGTAGATGAGCAGAATTCCGCTAAGTTTGAAGCATTGTATGACGAGCTAAATCAATCTCTAGAAATCAGCGATCTTGGGCCAAATGAAATTTTCATAGACATCGCGGGAGCTGAGGCTTTAGAGGCTAAAGTTGGAGATGTAATACAGATTGTTCTAGGCCCAAATCAGCTAAAACCTTTTATAGTAAAGGGTATTTCAGAAGGTTACTATTTCAAGGGTCGAGGTAGCTCTATAACAATAATGATGCCGTTAAAACGCGTTCAAAATCTATTAGGGAAAGAGGGCTCCCTGTCTCGAGTTCTCATAACGAATAATGGAGACCCATATGAGGGAGTCAAATACTCCAATGGTATTGAAGAAAGGCTAGGAGACTCCGAAGTTTTGAAGTCAAAAGGACTGAAACTCGTGCCAATTAAAGCGGATCTTGTTGAGTTGGCAAATTCAATAGGTAGCTTATTTGTCACATTCTTTACGACCTTTGGTTTATTCTCTATAGGTGTTGGGCTTTTACTAATCTTTTTAATATTTTCGATGTTGGCTGCTGAACGAAAAAGTGAGATGGGAATGGCTAGAGCGGTTGGAATGCAAAAACAGCAACTGATCAGACTGTTTATGTTAGAGGGAGCGATATATGGCCTTGGATCAGCAATAATTGGCGTTTTAGCCGGTATTGGGATCGGCCTTCTTTTAATCGTGGCTGCATCAAATATATTTTCCGGCAACTCAGACGATTTCAACCTTAGTGGAAACGTCTCATTTATTAGCGCTCTCACCTCATTTCTTCTTGGAGCAGTAATAACTTTCGCTACAGTATTTTTTGCTTCATGGAAAATTAGCAACCTCAACATTGTCAGAGCAATTAGAGACATCCCGGACCCTCAAGGAACAGGCAGAACAAAAAGTAATTTAATCTGGTCTTTAGTTTTAACAATTGGTGGAGCGATACTAGTTGGGACAAGTTTTAGCAACAATCAGTTCCCTGCTTTCATTTTTGGCTTAGCATTAATCCCGATAGGACTGTCCCTACTTTTTAGATGGATTGGTCTAGCACAAAACATTGTCTTGACTGGTGCGGGAGTCATACTTGTAATCATTTTCGTGCTACCAGCATCTGTGTGGGATTCTCTCAACGAGAATTGGACAGACAACTTTGCTAGCTTCTTCATCACCGGTACATTTTTAGTAACTGGCGCAGTTTTAATCTTCATGAACAACAACAAGCCTATCCTCGCGTTTTTTGTTAATACGCTTGGAAGGATTAAGTCGATAGCACCAATAGTCAAATCGGCTGTATCTTACCCCCTACGATATGGATTTAGAACTGGCTTATCCGTTGCAATGTTTTCTGTGGTTATATTTGCAGTGCTGGTTAACTCGATGGTAGTTGAGGGTTTCAATAACCTGCTCAATGACAAGGAAAGATTTGCTGGTGGATACGACACGGTTGGATATGTTTTAAGTGATTTAAACCCTATTCAAGATATGCAGATAAAAATAGATAGCACTGAAGAACTCTCATTTGTCACAGAAGTTAGCACGTTCAGAACGGTTAGCGACACAGAAGGCTTGGTTATAGACTCAAATCAAACCGACTTTATTTCAACAAATATCACTGGCGTCGATGACAACTTTATGGAATCGAATAAATTTAGAATAAGTTTGGCCACAGAAAAATATGTTACTGAAACTGGTTTTGATTCGAAAGCCGTATGGGCCGATTTAAAAAATAACCCAGGATTTGCCGTGGTAGATTCCGGAATGTTACCCGCAAAAAATAGCTTTGCTTTCGACCCAGATGATGACAACTTGAAACTAAACGTCGAAGGTTTGTTCATGGAAAATGAAGTGATGGATGAAGTAAAAGTAAAAGTTCGTGACTTAGAAAGTAGTAATGAATATGAAGTCACGGTCATAGCAGTCCTAGATGAGTTTTTAGATAATGGCCCTATAATACCGAGTGGCATATTCACCAGCCAACAGTTTCTTTTTGAAAAAACAGGCGTAAATTCAGATGCAACGAGATATTTTTTCAGAGTGGAAGACAGCTACATAGATCCGTCCGCAGAAATCGAGTCAGGGTTATTTGAACATGCGATTCAAACTCTCGATTTAGAAGAGACGTTGACAGAACTTCAGAGCCAACAAAGATCTTTCTTTGATCTATTGACTGGATTCATGCTGCTGGGACTTGTAGTTGGGATCGTGGCATTAGGGGTTATTAGCGCCAGAGCAGTTGTAGAAAGAAGGCATGCAATTGGTGTAATGAGAGCTATTGGGTTTTCTAAACGTATGGTTCTTTTGACTTTTTTAGGTGAATCATCATTTATAGCTATAATGGGAATCCTGCTCGGCATAGTACTAGGCATAGTGACTGGAATAAATGTGATGGCTGACATAAGAGATTCAGCAGATCCTGATATAAAGACAATAATTCCTTGGTTAAAATTTGCTTTAATTGGAATTGGAGCATATTTTATGTGTTTAATAACAACTCTTATCCCCGCTTTAAAAGCTTCGGAAGTGGCACCGGCTGAAGCATTAAGATATGAATAGTATTCCAAATAGAAAAACTATTCTAATAGTTGAGGATGACCAAAACATTCAGGAAGCTCTAAGGTATAGCTTGGAGAAAGAAAAATATGATCTGATTTTAGCCAACGATGGTAATCAAGCGTTAGAGTTGGCCGAATGTCATAATCCTGATCTTGTTATCTTAGATATAATGCTCCCAGGCAGTGATGGGCTATCTGTTTGCCAAACCTTAAGAGCTAAAAATGACGTACCAATAATAATGCTAACAGCCAAATCTGAAGAAATAGATAAAGTTTTAGGACTTGAACTCGGTGCAAATGATTACATTACTAAACCTTTTAGCATGCGCGAACTGATTGCTAGAGTAAAAGTTCAACTTCGATATTCAAATTCAAGAGAAATCGATTTCAGTAAAGATAAATCTGCGGTATTGGAGTCAGGCAATCTGGTAATTGATACATACAGCTATACAGCCAAGCTAAATAACAAAGAATTGAACCTTCGCCCTCGCGAATTCAATTTATTAACGTTTTTTATGCAGAACAAAGGAAAAGCTTTATCAAGACACAAAATTCTTGAGGCGTTATGGGGACAAGATTATATCGGCGATACCCGTACAATAGATGTGCATACAAGGTGGCTTAGACAAAAACTTGAGTCTAACCCAAGTAAACCTCTAAGGATCGTAACAGTAAGAGGAATAGGATATCGGTTTGACGGGTGAATATACCTAAATCTTTACAATGGCATTGGGTTGCACCCTACATCATTTTAATTCTAATTATTATGATTGGGCTAGGTATATATATCAGTAGCGCCAAAGACGCGAATGTTACTTTAGCCATCGTTGTTTCTACCGCTGTAATCATAATCTCCTTTTTGATAATTAGTTTTAACGTTATGAATAAAACATCAGAGCTAATCAGGGATTTTTCTGAGGGATCTAATGCTCTTGCCAACGGTAATTCAGATTATGAGTTTCCAGCTTACGGAAATAAAGATCGAAGAATTTTTGCTAGCTCATTTAACGTAATGGCTAGAAGAATGAGATCTGATTTAAGAGATCTAGAAAGTGAGCGTTCTAAGTTATCAGCCGTACTGGAAACAATGAATGATGGCGTAATAGTTGCAGACTCTGAAGCAAAAATAACTTTAATAAATCCATCAGCCCAACAGCTACTAGGTATTAGTGAAGATGTCTATAGCAGGTTGACCAATACTTCTGGTCACGATTCATTGGGCCACATATGGGATCATGAATTACGAACTATAATTTTAAATACGGTAAGTACTTCTGAGCCACATAGTCAAGACATCTTACTTCAGCCAGGCAGAAATGTTGTTAATGCGATAGCCACCCCTATAAATCATCTCGGGGGCGAAGGTGTTTTAGTGACCTTGACCAATATTACGGAATATAGAAATATCGAAAATACACGTCGGGAATTTATTAGTAATGTTAGTCACGAGCTTAGGAGTCCATTGGCTTCCGTAAAAGCTCTAATCGAAACTCTTATGGACGGAGCAATCGATGACAAATCGGTAACATCGGATTATTTATCAAGAATTAATACAGATGTGGACAGGATGAATCAACTCGTTGGTGAACTCTTGGAGTTGTCCACATTAGAAAGCGGGCTCGTTCACATGGACCTCCAAAATGTTAATATAAACGACTCCATTTTTTATGTAGTGCGAAGCTTAGAGCACAAAGCAAAAGGGAAAAATATAGATGTCGCCTATCCAAATCCTTCTATTAACTTAGAGGTTTTCGCAGACAAACGTAAAATGATTCAGGTGATTTTAAATCTTTTAGACAACGCTATTAGATTTACACCTGAAAGCGGTAAAATCATTATTTCAACATCGCAAAGTGCAGATATGGTTGAGATTTCAGTCGAAGATAATGGGGTTGGAATATCTACTGAAGATCAAAAGCATGTCTTCGAAAGATTTTATAAAGTTGATCCCTCCAGATCAAGTTCAGGAACAGGCCTCGGCTTAGCAATCGCAAAACACATTGTAATGGCGCACAGCGGAAATATATTACTTGATAGTAAACCAGATGAAGGTTCCAAGTTTTCGTTCAAACTACGTAAAACTTAAACAAGGTCTTAACATTCTGTTAACAAAAATTTAATTCAGCATTAAACGACTGCATAGAAACTAGATATAGTCTCTAACGGTAGTCAGATAAAACAGAAGTAGTCAATTAATTCATGTAAGACTTTACCAAAATGATGGATATTTAAAATACAAATTATAGCAATCTGAACTACTGAAAATAGTTGAAGAAAAATAAAGATATAACCACCAGGTCAAGCGTTTATAAACGCAGCGCTAGCTCCAAGATAGAAGGCAAAGCCATAAAATGGATATTGCTAGCATGTGCACTATTGTCTGTGGCCACAACTGTTGGCATAGTCGTTAGTTTAGTTGTTCAGGGTTGGAACTTCTTTATGGAGGTCTCACTTTGGGAATTCCTTACTGGCACTCGATGGTCTCCAATATTAAAGCCTAGAGCTCACGGTGTTCTCCCTCTTGTCGGTGGGACTATGTTGGTTTCAATAATTGCAATCCTTTTTGCAGCTCCGGTAGGACTTGGCGCAGCAATCTATTTGTCTGAATATGCTGCAGATCGAGTCAGACGTATAGTTAAACCTGTACTAGAAATTTTAGCAGGAGTGCCAACCATTGTGTATGGGTACTTTGCTCTAAGTTTTGTTACTCCATCGCTACAAAAAGTTATTCCAAATATGATTGTTTTTAATGCTCTTAGTGCTGGCCTGGTAATGGGAATAATGATAATGCCGATGATATCTACCTTAAGCGAAGATGCGATGATGTCAGTTCCGAGATCTCTAAGGAACGGAGCGTATGCTCTTGGAGCAACACGACTTGAAGTGGCATCACGCGTAGTAGTGCCCGCGGCCTTATCTGGCATAATATCATCATTTATATTAGCTGTTTCAAGAGCAATAGGTGAAACTATGCTAGTCACGATAGCTGCTGGGGCAACACCCAGGTTAACAGCCAACCCCTTAGAAAGCATCCAAACAATGACTGCTTATATAGTGCAGCTTAGCCTTGGAGAAGCGGCTTTCGGTTCATTAGAATATAACACTATATTCGCAGTTGGGCTTTTATTATTTTTCATTACCTTAATAATGAACTTGATTGGAAGTCTTGTTGTGAATAAATGGCGGCAAAAATATGAGTAGTAATCAAGCTCAATCTTCGCTATTTCCTGAAAACTTGAGAAAGCGCAAAAGATTTGGACAAATAATATACTTCCTATTATTATCATGTGTTTTAATTGGAATTGTTAGCCTATTAATTTTATTAGTTAGAATTTTATTTGACGGTATAGACTGGCTTAGCTGGCATTTCTTAACTAACTTTCCATCTAGGCACCCAGAAATAGCCGGAATGAAATCAGCAATTTTCGGTACAATTTGGACGATCGCTTTAACTGGATCTTTCACAGTGCCAATAGGGATAGGTGCAGCGATTTATTTAGAAGAGTATTCCCCGAAAAGTTGGTTCACTCAAATTATTGAAATCAATATATCCAATCTTGCTGGTGTCCCATCTATAGTTTATGGGTTACTTGGGTTAGCACTGTTTGTTCAGTGGATGTCTATCGGAAGATCGGTTTTAGCTGGAGCCCTAACATTAGCTTTACTAGTACTTCCAATCGTAATATTAGCTGCTCGAGAAGCAATTAGAGCTGTGCCAGATTCTTATCGCCAAGCTTCATATGCTCTTGGTTCAACCAAATGGCAAACTCAGAAATACGTTGTTCTTCCATCGGCAATGCCAAGCATTTTGACAGGTGTGATTTTAGCTTTGTCCAGAGCAATCGGTGAGGCTGCCCCGATTATAGCTATTAGCGCTTTAGTTTATCTTACATTCATTCCAACAAACCCATTATCTCGATTCACCGTAATGCCGATACAGATTTTTAATTGGGTATCTCGACCACAAGATGAATTTCGAGGCCTAGCCGCCGCAGGTATAATCATTTTGTTGCTAATATTACTGGGAATGAACTCTTTCGCAATTTATTTAAGAAATCGCTATCAAAAACAATCGGAAGAATAGACATGGAAAATGAAATGACACAAGTAACTGACAAGGAAATATCTAAAAACATAATCATTAGTGCTCGCAATTTGAACGTTTATTATGGAAATTTTAGAGCAGTAAAAGACGTGAATTTAGATGTTAAGAAAAACCAGGTTTTGTCTTTAATAGGCCCTTCAGGCTGTGGCAAAAGCACAGTTCTAAGGTGCTTCAATCGAATGAATGATCTTATTTTATCTGCAGAAGTGGAAGGGTCAATTTTATACAATGGAATAAACCTATATTCTGCAGAAGTAGATGCAACTGAAATACGCTCTTCAATTGGAATGGTTTTTCAGAAACCTAACCCTTTCCCAAAATCAATATATGACAACGTTGCTTTTGGTCTTCGGATAAATGGCTATCAGGGCGACATGGATGAAGCCGTAGAAAAATCATTGAAACAAGCAGCATTGTGGGATGAGGTCAAAGACAGGCTAAAAGATAGTGGTTTAACCTTATCTGGAGGGCAACAACAAAGATTGTGTATAGCCCGTACCCTTGCTATAGAACCAGATATCATACTGATGGATGAACCTTGCTCTGCTCTAGACCCAATTGCGACACTAGCAATTGAAGAATTAATAAGAGAATTGATCACAAAATATACGATTATTATTGTAACTCACAACATGCAACAAGCGGCGAGGGTATCTGACGAAACTGCCTTTCTAATGGTTGGAGAAGATCGTGCTGGATACCTTGTTGAAACAGGAGACACACAACAGATATTCACCAATCCCAAAGAGGAACGAACTGAATCATATATAACAGGTCGATTTAGTTAACTAACTAATTAAATTAACCGTGTGCAAGTAACATAAGATACCAGCAACAGAAGGAGACTATCATGGCTAGAACAGATTTCGACAGAGATCTTAACACCTTAATGGATGAACTATTATCACTCGGCAGCATGGTGCAAAAAGCGGTTCTTTTGTCTCTAGACGCATTAAAGACTCGTAATCTAACTCTCTCAAAACAAGTTATTAACGAAGACGATGAAATTGATAATAGAGCTATTGAGATCGAAGAGAAGTGCATCGATTTAATGGCTACTCAGCAGCCCTTAGCTGGAGACCTTCGAACCATAATAACCCTTTTGCTAGTTTCCTCTGAATTAGAAAGAATGGGTGATTATGCTGAGGGAATAGGGAAAATAGGTTTACTAATTGGAAAAGAATCATTACTGAAACCATTGATAGATATCCCCAGAATTGGAGATTTGGCAAGCAACATGCTCAGACTAAGTTTAGAAACTCTTGTGTCAAGGGACGTAGATGGAGCTAAAAGGGTTATATTTATGGATGATGAAGTAGATGAAATATACAACCAGATTTATAGAGAATTAGTCTTGATGATGATTGAAAACCCAAAAAACATCCAACGTGCCACTTATTTACTATGGGTTGCCCACGATCTTGAACGAATAGCAGATCGTGCTACAAATATATCTGAAAGAACGATATTCATGGTCACTGGGAAAAAGAGAGATTTCACTGATGTATAACATAATGAAACTGATATTATAAAAGAATTTTAAATAATACCTAGCCGTCTCAGGGCACTCAACATATATCGAGATGGTATTGCGATCGGGATGTCAAACAAAAATCTGACTATCCAAGATTTGACTAAACCTTTCGATCGCTGTTTGACACAACCAACACAAGTGCAAGTTGGTGGATGTCCATCATAATACCAAGTTCGATGACTCATAAAAATCGATGTCCTTTAACAAATTTTCGATTATTAGGAATGATTTTACTAAAAACTAATTAGTGAACTTTAAAACCTAGTGTGCCCCCGGTGCGACTCGAACGCACGACACCAGGTTTAGGAAACCTGTGCTCTATCCTCTGAGCTACGGGGGCAGGAAATATTAATTTACTTCAAGATATTAATTTCTTGTTCATAAGAGTCTCGAAGTTGAGATATGAGATTCCTTAATTTCAACCCTGAAGAATCTACATCCAAGTTATCATAAAATGGCTCTATAAAATCAGCAACGCCTTCAGTAAGCGCATCGAGAACAAGCGGTTGTACAGAAATATTTGATGAATGAACAGTCACCTTGAAATGACTTTGGTCTACATTAGTTATATCCAAACTTACTGTTCCAGAATCAGATGTAAAATCATATGAAGTTAAACCTCCAAGCCTTCCTCCAATACTCATGTGAGCAAAACCCAGTAAAGACATATAATTATAGAAAGCCTCCTGAAACATAGTTTTGCCGGCTTGAGTTACTATAACTTCGTATGTATCTTGCATGTAAACATCCTTTATTAAAATACAACTATTAAAATACAACCTTCTTTATTAATACCAATTCACCATGCATCTCATGTAGATTTATTCTTAAATGACCTGACCAAAATTACTGGAGCTAATAAAGTAGTGATCATTGTCATAATAATGCAAACACTAAATAAATCTTGTCCTATTACGCCCTGACCAAAACCAACTCCTCCCATAATAAGAGCAACTTCACCTCTTGGCATCATGCCTACGCCAATCCTCCATGATTCTGCCCGGCTAAACCGAAACATTAGTGATGGCAATCCTGAGCCTGCAATTTTACCAACAGCCGCTAACGCACTTACCACAAGTCCAAACACCCACACATCTCCAAGTTCTGTAACATCCACCATCATTCCCATTACCACAAAGAATACTGGCACTAAAACATTGTATACACCTCTTAATGGATCTTCCAAGCGGTGGGCAAGCGGAGTCCCTGATAAAGCTAATCCTATCGAAAAAGCACCTATGATCATGGCCAGTCCAAAACTTTCGGCTAGCGCCGCAGCTAAGAAAGCCAATGCTAAAGATAGTGCCAATGCCGCTCCAGACACTCTAAAACGGTCAAAAACTCTAGAAATATGTTTCGCTAATACTAAGCCAAGTCCAGTTAAAATTATCCAAAAACCAATCGTCTTCAGCGCAACTATGGCAACTGACGAAGCAGAAAATCCTCCAGTGAGGTGGATTCCAATCACTACTGTCAAAACAAGGATGCCTAAAATGTCATCAACTACTGCAGCAGCTAGGGTTGTTATACCTTCCGGAGTATCTAAAACTCGCATGTCACCCAATACCCTTACCGTTATCCCAATCGATGTCGCGGTTAATATAGTTCCCATAAAAAGAGCTCTAGGATCACTAAACCCATCAGCAAATCCAAATAAAATGGTTGCGTATGAACCTAATGCAAACGGTATAATTACCCCGCCAATTGCTACAACTAATGCAGGTTTTGCATATTTCAAAAACTGTCGCAAATCTGTCTCTAGTCCAGCCCCGAATAATAAAACTACTGATCCCACTTGTGCAATTGACCACATACTTTGAGAGACAGGAACACTGTGACTACTCGAATAGTGTTCAAGAGGGAAAATTGGACCATAGCTCCATATACCAATCGAACCCAAAGCAAACGGACCAATTAATATACCTGCAGCCAATTCACCCAAAACTGATGGGATTTTTAAAAAACGTTCAGCTATTTCACCGCCAATTTTAGCTGCAGCTAAAATGACGGCAAGTTGAAACATTAATTTTATAATTTCATCATGCAAATGTTATATAAATTCCAGTTGATACATAGCAAAAATATACTTGAATTATACATGACTTCATTTTTAACCTATAGTTAAAAATTATCTTATTCTTTGATTTCAATTGTATAAACATAACCTCATGAATAATAAAATAAACTAAAGAGTCATTAAAAAATTCGATTGTACCTGAATCAACAGACCCCAAAGGGCTTGACATCCAGGTGCGTCGATTACTAAGATGAGCTTATCAGTACCTGAGTTGACTCGCGTATATAAGGCGTTGTTAATTGGGATAAAGCTGCCGCTATGATTTAATAGGTGGCTTTATGTATAATATATAAATCAAATTTTTCGATCCGGGGGGACAAATGAAAAAACTCATTAGTGGTAAGGGCTCTACCCTAGCTCTGATAGTTTCCAGTATAGCAATAATCGCCTTAGTGGCTTGTACAGGTCCTGCAGGAACGCAAGGAACTAGTGGGCAGCCTGGATCACAAGGAACCGCAGGTATAGAAGGTTCTGACGGATCTACAGGTAGTCAAGGTGTACAAGGTAAGCAAGGATCCAGAGGTGCATCAGGACCTCCAGGATCTCCAGGCTCAGAAGGACCTATCGGACCTGCTGGAGCTGCTGGAGAAGATGGAAGAGATGGAAGAGATGCAGTTAACGGCGTAGCCAGTGTAGTAGCAACCCAGTCATCAGGCGGTACAGCTACTATATATGGATCTGGATTTAAGCTAGGTGAGGCAATAACGTTAATAGCTGACGATATTGTTCTTGGCAGTCAATTTGCAAACGTAGATGGATCATTTCAGGCTGACGTAGATGTTAGCGCTTTAGAAGATGGTCTTTACACTCTTTGGGCAAACGGTTCAAAGAAGACTACTGCTACTGCACCTTTGCTAGTAGGTTCCAAATAAAATAACCATCTAATTTGGTTAAATAAATAAGAAAAGGCCTCTGAATCATATGATTCAGAGGCCTTTTCTTGTTTATAACAAAAACTAACCTAAACTCCCCTTCCAATGACTGCCCTTTAAGTCACACAATTCATAATACGAGGAAAAATTCTATGAAATTAAAACTGGATTGTAAATTTTTTAATCTATATAAGTTAGGCTTAGTTTTTCTAGCATGTGTTTCCTTGCTACTATTTATTTCCTGTACCGGACCTGCAGGAGCTGTTGGTCCATCAGGTACTACCGGCCCGATTGGACAGCAAGGCGACCCGGGAGAGCCCGGCCCCACTGGACCTCCTGGTAGTAGAGGGTTACCGGGACTTTCTGGACCTCCTGGAGAACAGCGAGTGTCAGATAATACTGTTTCAACACTTGAAGCTAGCATTATCATCCAAACCGAAATAAGACCAAACCTAACTACCTTAGACGCTAGTTTCGAGGTTTTTGGATCAGGATTTAACTCTAATGAAAATATCGTTATTTCCCTTCAAGTAGATGACTCGCTCCAACTTTTTCTATCCGATACTGTAACTAGTTTAGGTGGAGCTTTTAAAATTTTAATCAAAAGCATTAATGCCGACTCACGAGTTATATCTAGAATTAAACTTAACGAGGTATACACAGTTACAGCCAAGGGCTCGAGTGGCAGTATAGCGAACGCTCCTTTGTCTATTGAATCTAAAATTGAACCATTATTTGTTAATCATGACAAAGAAACTGACACAGATTTCAATTATGAGGAATTAAAAGATAACCTAAAAGCTTCGTTGGTAGCAACTGTCGCAGTTAAAGGAACACGAAATAGTTTCTGGGGTTCTGGATTTGAACCAAATGAGCGAGTGACTCTAAGTATAGTGGGTGGCCCAGAATTACTAGTTGCGCGTGACGCAGACTCCTCAGGAACATTAATATTAGAACCAATTGTGGACCTAGACGCCGGTGTTTACACTGCTATTGCAATCGGTGATAAAGGCTCAATTGCTACATGGCCATTAGTCGTTGTAGCAGACAAGTAAACGTCTAAGCTTCAAACTCTATTTATTCGAAGTCTTTTAAGTCGACGTCCAGATGTAGATATAACTTGAATAGTTATCCCACTATATTCAACTATGTCACCTTTATTTGGCATTCTGCCTAAGAGATGTAAAACTAATCCGCCTAAAGTGTCAAACCCTTCTCCCTCAACAACTATTCCAGCCAATTCTTCCAACTGATCAATACTGATTCGAGCATCAATTAGTAAATCAAGGTGTTCTTGTTTATTGGTGTAATCAGACAAATTAACTATCTCTGGTTCATCTATATCAAATTCGTCTTCTATCTCTCCAACAATTTCCTCTAGAAGATCTTCAATTGTTACTACTCCAGACACTCCACCATACTCATCTACGACAATTGCCAGCTGAACTCTTTTGACTTGAAATTCACGAAGCAATCCTTCAAGAGTTTTAGATTCGGGTATTAATAGGGGCGCCCTCAACAAACTATCTAAATTAACGTCGGTGCTTTCTTCAGCTTTTAAAGCGCGAATTAAATCCATCGAATAAGCTACTCCAGATATCTGATCCAGCTCATCAGTAAAAACAGGTATTTTGCTATGCCCTGATTCAATCATAATATCTGCAAGTTCAAGTATAGGTGTGTTTATATCTGCTGCAGTAACATCTACTCGTGGCACCATGATTTCTCTAACAACGGTTTTGTCTTGTCGTACTACAGCTTGAATCATTTTCACTTCCCTTTCATCTAAAGCTTCTCCTTCAAGTTCAAAGTATGAATCAATTTCAGAAGAGAGTGTATCATCCAATTTTTGCGATTTAGATAGTATTTTCAATAATCGAATTGAATTATTAACAAAGATATCTATAGGTGTAGATATAAAAGAAATCCATTTTAATAGCCTGATTATAAAAGAGCCCTTCTTAACTATCACTTTCGATGTGAAAGAAGCTATGTTCATGGATATAGATCTAAGTAAAGCGCTAACGAAAAAATTTAAAGTTGACGCAACTAATAACCAAATCCATACATGTTCAGTGTTGTTGAAAACTATCCAGGATGCTGTAACAAATGAACAACCTATTGAGCCAAAAGTTAATAAGCGCACACCGTCCACACTTAGCTTAATATGTTGTTCAGAAAATGTGTTACTAAAATTACTACTTTCAGAAGAAGCTTTATTAGTTATTAAATTACTTTTTCGAACATTTATAAGGCCATGATATATAGAGGTAAATATCAAATAACTTACAAACGACATTGCCAATAAAATACTAAACACAGTATTCATGACTATAATTTATTTTTCTCCACATTCCTAAAATAAGAGGTATAGAAGGCATATTGATACATGACACTTTTGTGTCTTATTCTCCCTCGATTCACGTTTTAATACGTGCTGGCACGCCGATAACAGTAGCTCCATCTGGAACATCACTCGTAATTACGCTTCCTGCTCCAGTTTTAGCTCCAATTCCAATTTTTAGTGGAGCAACCATCATAGTATTAGAGCCAATAAATGCTTCATCACCAATCTTTGTATAGTTCTTTGTAACTCCATCAAAATTACACGTAATAGTACCAGCTCCTATATTCACATTCTTACCAATTTCTGCATCACCTATATAACTATGATGCAATATCCGAGTGTTTTCTGCCACTTTACTGTTTTTTATCTCTACAAAATTTCCCACCCTGACACCCTTTGCTAAGGTCGTATTTGACCTAACGTTGCTAAAAGGACCTATAGAGACTCCATTTCCTATATGGGAGTCAAATACATACGATGATTCAATTTTACATTGAATACCAACTGTAGTATTTCTAACAACGGTATTCGGACCAATTTCAGACCTTCCTGCAATAATACTTTTACCTAACAGGTGTGTGTTTGGTTTTATAATAGTACCTGTAGATATAGCGACATCAGTATCTATATATACGGTTTTTGGGTCAGGTATTGTCACTCCATTTAACATAAATTTCATATTGATTTTTTCACGCATGTAATTTTCTGCAATTGATAACTGAATTTGATTGTTAATTCCTAAAACCTCGTATTCTTCATTCACCTTAACTGTAGCCATGTCTTTGTTGTCTAGAGCCGCACTATGAATTAATGAGGTTAAATAAACCTCTCCAGATTTAGCTCTAGGTAATTTAGGTAAAGAATTCCAAAGCCAACTTGCTTCGAACATATATATTCCTGCATTAATTTCACCGATGGCCAATTCATCACCAGTTGCATCAATCTGTTCTACAATTGTTGACATTGACCCATTATTATTTCGAATGACTCTGCCTAATCCATCCGGGTTTTTTACATCCGCCGTTACTAAAGTTATAGACGAGTTTGTTTCATGGTGTTTGGTAATTAATGAACTTAATAAATCTGCTGGAACTAAAGGGACATCACCGGACAATACAATCACATCATTATAACCCTTCAATAAGGATTGAGCGCTTAACAAAGCATCTGCAGTCCCAAGGGCCTTTTCTTGGGTACAGTAAGATACTGAGCTACCAATAACATCCTTAATTTCCTGGTTTTCTTTTGGCAGTACAACTATTATTTCAGTGGCTTCAGAAGCTTTAGCAACCTCTAAAACGTAAGAAATAATCGGCTTACCACACAACTGATGTAACACTTTTGGCAAGCAAGATTGCATTCTAGTGCCTTTACCAGCTGCTAAGATCACAACAGCTTCATTCATAGCTCACGTACCTTATGTTTTTGAAATACAAAGAGATAGAGTAAAGACATTCAGCGAATTGTACGCTTATCTTTACTTTTAAGGCGGATTTAATGTGAATAGACACATCCATCGATAGAATGCTAGCAACGGGGTTACTGGCATGTCAAGGCGGTATTAAAATAATGATGGACAATCGAGATTAATCTCCATTATTATTTTATATACTTTAATTGTAATTAAATATTTCAAAATAAATTCAAAAGGTTCTCAAAACGAAAATGGCAAAATACAAAATATATACACAAAAACCTTCTAAAGTTACGTTTGATATGGCTGACGGATTATTTGATCTAGAGATGGAAGCATTGAGCTCAATCGATGCTGAAATAATAGAAGTTGATGCGAAATCAGAAAATGAGTTTATAGATGCAGTACGTGGCGCCGATGCCATCATAGCTAGAGGTAGAACTATCACTAGAAAAATAATAGAAAACTTAGACTCATGTAAAGTCATTTCGATGGGAGGCGTAGGCACCGACACTATCGATGTTCATGCAGCTACAGAACATAACATACCTGTAACTAATGTGCCTGACACTTTTATTGAAGAAGTTGCGGATCATGCAATGATGCTAATCTTAGCGACATTTAGGCGACTTTTAGTTCAAGACAGTATGTCTCGAGATGGGAGATGGGAGAAAGGACGACCTGCACTATCAAATATACCTAGACTTTATGGACAGACATTAGGTTTTATTTCTTTCGGTCACGTTGCTCGTTTGACAGCACGGCGAGCCGCACCATTTGGAGTACGTATGCTTGCATACGATCCATATATAGAAGAACTTCAAATGTCTGACTATGGAGTTGAGCCAGTCAGTCTTGAAGAATTACTTCAGCGTTCTGATATTGTTTCTATGCACGCTCCCTCCACAACTGAAGCACGACACATGATGACCACAAAACATTTCAAGCTAATGAAGAATACTGCTTTGTTTATTAATACAGGTAGAGGCACAACAGTAGATGAAAACGCTTTGATAAATGCTTTACAAAATGAGTGGATTGCCGGCGCAGGGCTAGATGTTCTAGAAGTGGAGCCTCCAAATCTAGACAATCCTTTACTTAAAATGGATAACGTAATTATCACCCCACATGTTGCCTCAGCTTCCCTTAGGATGGGCCCTGAAACACGGCGTAGGGTCGGGCAAGAATTAACTTTGGTTTTATCCGGGAGATGGCCTAGAACATGTGTAAACCCTCACGTACTCCCTCACACTGATCTAATAAGATGGCAGCCGTTCTCCATGGAAAGGGGCCCTGGTGCTGGTTAAAAAACGAGTTGGATAGGAGTTCATAACCATGTTACCTTTAGACGGTGTCAGAATCCTTGATTTAACCCAAATTCAAGCTGGGCCATCATGCACTCAATTGTTGGCTTGGTTAGGTGCAGATGTCATAAAAATAGAAGAGCCGGGCAAAGGAGATCGCACTCGATGGGAAATGGCTAATAAAGAAAATGTTGATAGTTTTTATTTCCTTGTTTTCAATTCTAATAAAAGCAGCGTAACACTGAATTTAAAAAATGAAGAAGGGATTTCTATATTTAACAAATTACTGGAAATATCTGACGTAGTTATAGAAAATTATGCACCAGGACGGATGGAGGAATTTGGACTTAGTAAAGAGTATATTTCTAAAAACCATCCTCATGTTGTTTATGCTTCAATCAAGGGGTTTGGGAATGATGGGCCCAATTCAACATTAAAAAGTTACGAACATGTAGCTCAGGCAGCAGCTGGGGCTATGAGCACTAATGGTTTCAATGAAGGTCCCCCGTTATTCACATCGACAGGTATTGGAGATTCTGGATCAGGTTTACATTGTGCAATAGGAATCCTAGCAGCACTAAGGCAAAGAGACCTGTCCGGGCAAGCTCCCTCTGTTGACATATCAATGCAAGACGCGATTTTAAATCTATTACGGGTACGGTTTGTAGAAACATTTATGGATGGACAGCCGGTAAAAAGAAGTGGGAATAGCGTATGGGGCAGCCCTAAGTCTGTTTTTCCATGTAAGCCGTATGGCTCAAATGACTACGTTACTATGGTTATTACAGGCGATGCATGGGAAAGCATATTAGCTCTATCAGGAAACTCAGATTTAATTGGGAATAAATTGTACGACTCTGAAATAAGTCGTAAAAAACAAGCAGATCAAGTCTATGAAATTGTATCTGAATGGACTAAAAAACATACAAAAAATGAAATCATGGACATTTTAAGCGACCTGGGAATACCTTGTAGCCCTATTAAAGACACTGTGGAATTATTGAATGATGATCATTTGAATCAACGTGAAATGGTGATCGACGTGAATGACCCTGCTCGGGGTTCATATAAGGCTATTGGCTGTCCGATTAAGGTAGGTAACTCTAAAATCAATATAACCCCTCCCCCATTACTAGGCGAAAACACTGAACAGATTTTAGAAGATTTACTTGGTTTTAATGAAAGTAAAATTAAATCTCTAAAAAAGAATGGAATTATATAGAGATATAATTCATAACCGAATTAAAAAAAAGATGATTTATACTTGTTAGCGAGATAAAACTGATGCTAAGATGCTCTATGATTTGTTACTTTAGTTTGTTTTGAAACCGATCAGCTAGTGCATCTACATAATTGTACGTATACAATTAAAGGTAATTTGCATTACGAATAAATATCACTGATTGCAGCCATTGTATAACCTCAATTAAATTGAATAGTTAACGGCTGTACATAGTTGGGAGAAATATGGGAACCATTAATGTCGCAATAATCGGAGTTGGGAACTGTGCATCATCATTGGTGCAGGGAATTAGTAAATATGCCGAATCCGATTCTGATTCAAAAGTACCTGGCCTTATGCATCCTATACTTGGAGAATATGCTATAGGCGACATCAAAATAGTAGCTGCTTTCGACGTAGATAAAACAAAAGTTGGACTAGACCTGTCTGAGGCTATATTTGCAGAACCCAACAATACAATTAAATTTGCTGATGTTCCGAATTTAGGAGTAAAAGTTCAGCGTGGCATGACTCATGATGGAATTGGTAAATACCTATCTGAAGTCGTTCATAAATCTGATGAACCAACTGATGATGTGGTCAATATTCTAATTAAAAAAGAAGTTGATGTGGTTATAAATTATCTGCCTGTTGGATCTGAGGAAGCAACAAAATGGTATGTAGAACAGGTACTACAAGCAAAATGTGCTTTTATCAATTGTGTGCCAGTTTTCATTGCTAGCGGAGCTGGTGATTATTGGCAACAGAGGTTTAGAGAAGCAGGAGTACCGATAATTGGTGACGACATAAAATCTCAAGTTGGTGCAACAATCGTTCATCGTGTATTAACCAGGTTGATGATGGATCGTGGAGTTAAATTAAATGACTCTTATCAACTCAACTTCGGTGGCAACACTGACTTTTTGAATATGCTTGAGAGAGAACGTCTCGTATCAAAAAAGATATCTAAAACACAATCGGTCACATCCCAGATTGATTATGAAATGAAAAAAGAAGATATTCACATAGGGCCAAGCGACCATGTTCCTTGGCTAAAAGATCGTAAATGGTGTTATATCAGAATGGAAGGGACTGGATTTGGAGACGCTCCTATAAATATGGAATTGAAGCTTGAAGTATGGGATAGTCCAAACTCAGCTGGAGTCGTGATTGACGCGATACGATGCGCTAAGATCGGATTAGATCGCGGGGAATCAGGACCAATTCCTGGACCATCAGCATACTTTATGAAATCCCCTCAGGATCAATATACTGATTCTGAAGCGCGGGCAATGGTTGAAGATTTTATATCAGGAACAGAATAACCAGGGTTATAAAGAAAGAAGTCGAATTGAATCGACATATATTATCCGCCAAAACAAAAGAGCCGATAAAAATTGGTATCGTTTCAGCATATGATCATTCAGCTCATGGCGGAGTAAGAGACCATGTTCAAAATTTAGCTACTGAGCTAAGACTGCGTGACTATCAAGTCAAAATAATTGCACCTTGTTCTAAAAAAAATTTAGTAGACGACTTTGATTTCATTCCATTTGATAGACCAATAACTATTCCAAGTGGCGGAAGTTGGGCGAGAGTATCTGTATCTATATGGAATAAACGCAGAATCCAAACAATGCTCAAGAATGAAAATTTTGATATTTTGCATTTTCATGAACCTTTCGCTGGCACCCTTACAGTAAACACAATAGCTTTATCAAATTCTGTGAATATTGGCACATTCCATACCTACGGAGGGCATAAAGTATATCGCACGGGACTTAGTAGGTTAGGTAATCCATATTTTAATAAACTACATGGGAAAATCGCAGTATCGGAACCAGCTAAACAGTTTATAAGCCAGCACTATCCTGGTGACTATGAAGTCATTCCGAATGGTGTAAATACCGAATTGTTCTCGACTTCGCGAGCACTAGATAAATTTAAAGATAAATATATAAACCTATTATGGGTAGGACGTCTTGATAAACGTAAAGGGCTAAAATATTTATTGGAAGCATATGGAGCTTTAAAATGGAATTACCCCCACTTAAGGCTTATAGTTGTAGGTCCAGGAGAGCCAGACGGTGATTGTTATAGAATAATCAGTGAAAGAAATCTACAAGATATTATTTTTATTGGAAGCGTATCTGATGAAATGAAAGCATCTTTTTATAAAACCGCTGATATTTATTGCAGCCCTGCCACAGGAAATGAAAGTTTTGGAATCGTTCTAATCGAAGCTATGGCAGCAGGCACACCTATTGTAGCAACTAGCATAGAAGGTTATTCCAGTGTTATCACCCACGAACATAATGGATTACTTGTAGAACCCAAAAACTCGAATGAGATTGCTAAAAGCATATCTCGAATCATTGAAGATAAAATGCTGACTCAAAACTTAATCGCTAATGGCAAAAAGGATGTTGAGCAATACAGCTGGGATAAGGTAACTGATCAGGTTCTCAAAGTTTATAAAAAACAATTAAAATTAAATGTAACAGAAACCGGTAAAGTTAAAGCTACTACTCGGCCGATAGTATGGTCAATTTAACTCCTTTATTATTCAGATGCTTTACAAACTAAGAAATCTCACTTCAAAATATTTTGAAGTCCCAATTGCAAAAATCTTAATTAAATTAAGATTTTCTCCCAATTTAATCACTCTTACCGGACTTGCTTTAGCAATTGTAAGTGGATACCTGATTTCAGATACAACAATCCAAAATCATTTTGTATATGCTGCTATTATTCTGTTGATATCTGGAATACTGGATTTATTTGACGGCGCTGTTGCGAGATTAACTAATAATGTTACTCAATTAGGCGCTTTTATTGATTCATTTTCTGATCGAATTGGTGAAATAGCCGTATTTTTGGGAATAACAATATACTTCGGTCTGAACGATAACCTTGTTGGATCCTCATTAACATTGGCTGCCTTAGGCGGATCTTTGACCGTAAGCTATATTAGAGCAAGAGCCGAGGCTTTAAAAATAAAATGTGAGACGGGGTTAGTGGCAAGGCCTGAACGAATAATACTCCTCTTTATTGGAATATTGGCAGCGAATTGGTGGCCTCCCATGCTCACAATAGTTATGGGAATATTGACTGTTACAACGATAATTACTTCTTTCCAAAGATTTTTAATAGTAGTTAAACACATTAGTAAAAGTACTTAAATCAGTTATACCTAAAAACATTGATCCCATCTTACTTTAAAAACAATTCAAGGTTACCAATATTAATATTGATACTTGCTGGCATCTTCATCCTCATGACAAACCCTATTAATGCTATGACTCCACCTATTGAGGTGATAGAAGCTTCAGCAACAAGCGAGTTTCCCAATGGAATCCGATTTAAAGTTAAAGCAACGTCCACTAGCAATATTGAATCAATAGCGGTCAGGTTTAAGATAGGGCTGATAAACACTGGGATTTATGAATATCTCTCTTACGCCCCTTCAGATACAGTGGAGGCAGAATTATTTTACCCAACAAACACCTTGGCTGGATATATACCTCCAGAAACAATAATACGTTACACATTTGAAATTCAAGATTCCAATCAAAATGTTTATAGCACTGAACCACAAGACCTAATCTATGAGGACGCTCGATTCGAATGGGAGCGAATATCGCAAGATCCTGTCTCAGTGGCATTTCATGGTCCTATTAAATCAAGAGCTGAGTCTTTATTACAAGTAATTATTGATACATTAAAAACCATGGGTCCGATATTAGGCGCTAATACCGATGAACCTATTAGAGTTACTTTATATAACAATCAAAAAGAAATGCTTGATGCACTACCTACAGGTAGTGCCGCAGTGGGAAGAGAATTAATAACTGAAGGAATGGCATTTAATGAGGAAGGTAGTTTAGTTATTCTTGGTGGTGGGGCGATGGCAAATGGAACTGCCTCTCATGAGGTAACCCACATATTAAATCACCGTGCAGGTCATAGTATATTCCGCCGAATTCCCTCATGGTTACATGAAGGATTAGCTGAATATGGAAATGTTGAACCCGGATATTCTTATAGCTATGCATTAGAATTCGCTGTGGCAGCAGACAGATTACTACCACACTTATTTATGCAGACTTTACCTGGGGATCCAGAAGATATAATTATCTTCTACGGGCAATCAAGAAGCATTGTGGAATATATGATTTTCCTCAAAGGTAATGAGGGAATGCGCAAATTATTAAAACTACATCAAGACGGTACAAACATGGATGATGCTTTAGTATCTATATATGGAATGGATCGCCTGGGGTTAACGAACTCTTGGAGAAAAGCATTGGGAACTACTCAGTACGAACCTCCAAATATTGCCGAATCAAAACCGACTGCTGTTAGTTATCCAACTGTCGAAGCTTTTACATTAACCCCAAAAGCAGGAGGAATGACTGTATCAGATTCTATTAACGATAATAAGTCAATTGACTCGCAACCACCTGCCGGCTCATGCAATTCCCGTTCTGATAATGGGAGTGATGTAGGACTACTTTCAATGTTCTTATTTATTGCTGCGCTTAGTAGTCAAACTTTTAGGCGTAAATTATAGATTTAACGAGTTCTTGGGTTTAATGCATCGCTCAACGCATCACCCAATAAATTCCATGCAACCACCATGATAAAGGCTGCTAGTCCTGGTATTAGTAATTCCCAAGGAGTATCACGGAGGGTGCCAATATTTCCCGCTCCTAAAAGCATAGTTCCTAAGCTCGGTCTTGGTGGTTGAATGCCTAGTCCTAACCAACTTAGCACAATTTCTGTTCCTGTTAATGCCCCCATACCCATGCTAACCGTTACAATAATTACACTAATACAATTTGGCAACAAGTGCATAAACAAGATTCTATTAGTGGACGCCCCAATCACCCTAGCTGCCTCTATATAATCTGTTTCCCTTAAAGCTAATATCTGTCCCCTAACTAATCGAGCCATGCCAACCCAACCAAAAGCCACAAGGGCAAATGAGACTACAAAATAGTCAACTACCCCAGTCCTTATGATGCCCTCTATAGCTGTGTTGTCTTCAACCCATCGAGCTAGCTCTAAAATCCTAGGTCTAAGTGTCGCAGCAAGAATTATTACTAATAAGATGTCTGGAAATGAGGCGAATATCTCCCCTACTCTCATTATTAGGCCATCTGTTTTCCCACCCATATAGCCAGCTAACAAGCCCAATGTCACTCCTATTATTAGTCCACCGGTCAGCATTGCTACAACCGTCAGTATTAAGGTGTTTTGGACCCCCCAAAAAGTTCTAGTTAATATGTCTCTTCCCGTCCTATCTGTTCCCGCCCAATGATCAGAATTTGGCGATTGTAAGATAGATGAATAATCTTGGTCAGTGTAACCATATGGGCTCACGCATTCAGCAAATACGCCACATGTATAAAGAAGTATAAGAGCTAATATACATATTATCGCAATTTTCTTGCGCAACAATCGTTGTATTGATCTAGGTAAAACTTGATCACTGATTTGTATGCGAGATATAAACATAAAGGGTTTAAGCTTCAAAGCTAGTCCAGCCTTATTCTAGGATCTATAAATGCATAAGCTACGTCAGCGATTAAGTTAGCGACTACAAAGGCCATTGAGCCAACTAAAGTAATAGCCATAATAACTGGATAATCACGATCAAAAATTGAGTCTACTGCAAATCTACCTATACCTGGTATCCCAAGAATAGTTTCAGTGATAAAAGCTCCTCCTATTAACCCTGCAAAAGAGAAGGCCAATATAGTTACTATTGGTATCATGGCATTTTGAAATACATGTACTGAGTTAACTCTCCATTCAGAAAGACCTTTCGCACGTGCTGTGCGAATAAAATCCTCTCCAAGCACATCAAGCGTGCTAGCTCTCATAATCCTTGTTATACCAGCTATACCAGGCACTCCCATTACTATTGCAGGTATCACTAATCGAGAGTCGAAAAAGCCCCCCCAACCGGAACATGGAAACCAACTTAATTTAAGACATCCTACCCAAAGAAGAGCTGGAGCAACAACCATTACCGGAATAGACATTATAAAAAGGCTTCCTGCTACTAAAGCTGGATCAATCCAGCTACCTTGACGAGTAGCAATGAAAAAACCCATCGGCAAGCCTATACCAACGCTAATTACCATCGCTGCAAAACCAAGCTGTGCAGATACCCACATTTTCGGAACTATTAAGTCACGTACTGGTCTTCCCCTAAACCGGAGACTCTCTCCAAAATCTCCTCTAAAAAAACCCCACATGTACTCTGCGTATTGGATTGTAAACGACCTGTTTAACCCTAGTTCGTCCCGTAAACGTTCAGCCGTGCTCTCTTCATATCTATTTCCTAGCATCACAACAACTGGATCCCCAGGTCCAAACCTACCCAAAGAAAAAGTAACTAAAGAAACAAAGAATATGAGAACAGGGATCCAGACCAGTCTACGAACAATATAAATCCACATTTCATGTACCCGACGGGAGCTTATAATTATTAATGACTATATTCCAAATCTTATTCGATTATTTTTCTATCTTAACTTGACGTAGTTTAGGTACCATCATTGGAGTTAATCTATACCCTTTCACATAAGGTTTTATTAGAACATGACGTTCTCCTTCAAACCAGAGAGGCACCCAAGCAGCATCTTGAACTATTTTTTCCTCAGCATCTTGATAAAGTTTGACTCTATCAACCGGGTCTGGATTGATTCGTGCATTCTCTAAAATTAAATCAACTTTCCCATTAGAATATTGGCCATGATTCAATTTGCTATCAGAGTGAAAAAGTATATCCAGAAAATCCTGTGGATCAGGATAATCTGCTTCCCACCCAAGACCAGCAAATGCTTGAAATTTGTTTTGTGACAAGTCCTCTAAATAAGTAGCCCATTCCACTTGTTGAATTTCAACTTCCACGCCAAGCACTTGTCTCCACATTTCTATGATTACCTCCATGTCAAGACCTACACTACCACCCCTACCTGGCACGGTAATAACAATCCGTGGACGCGTATCTGCATCAGCATATTTAGACTCTGCAAGTAGCTGTTTTGCTAATTCAGAATCATAACGCAATCCCTGCAATTGTTCGTTATGTCCTGGAAAACCCGGAGGTAAAATACCATAAGCTGGCGTTACGAGATTAGATAATACTTCTTCAGCAATTAATTGTTTATCTATAGCATGGTTTAAGGCCTGTCTCATTTTCACATCATCAAACGGAGCCATCTGTGTATTAAACCCAATATATGAAATCGAAAAGTCAGGCGGAGCTATTACTAATTCTTGATTTAATGGTTCATTAGGGTCTAAAACACGTTCCAAATCAAAAAGACCTACCCCTGTTATATCTATTTCGTTATTTTCATACATTGCCATGGATTGACCCCCTGCTAGGTTCATGACAATATACTCCACACCACCCACGCTTTCATCAAAGCTATCAAATCGCTCTAAAACAATACGTTCACCAATTTTGTATTCTTTGAGCTTAAATGGCCCAGTGCCATTAATTTCATCAGTCCAAGTTTGTCCTCCAGATTCCACGTTTTCACGATCAACCACAAATGCAGTAGGGTAAGTTAGTTTTGCAAGGAAATACGCCTTTGGGGCGTCAATAGTAATCTGTAAAGTGAGATCATCTATCACTTTAATACCTGTTATCTCTGATGCCCTGCCTTCAATTACATCCATTACCCCAACTATGTCATCAAGATAAGTTTCTGCGACTGGAGATACCGTCTGTGGATTAACAGCTCTTTCTATGGACCACTTAAAATCTCTTGCCGTAACTTGTTTGCCATTATGAAATTTAGCATTCTCTCTAATCTTAAAAGTGTAAACAGTTCCATCATTGCTGATCTCCCAGCTCTCAGCTAAATCAGGTTGAAGCCTTAAGTCTACATTAAGTTTTACCAAGCCACTGAAAACTTCAGCAACGATACCCATTGAAGTTGAATCTGATACTAATGCTGGGTCAAGGCTGGGCGGATCAGCCCATATACGCCTAAACACCCCTCCTGTACCTGGTTCAGTAATTGGGTCTTGCAGTGGCGTTGAATCTACAACATCTAATCCCTCCTTCTGTGCAAAGGGGCTTTCATCACTTGAAGAACCGCCTGCGCAACCGACGATCAAAGTGATGAAGAAAAATACTATTAATAAACCAAACTTATTCATATTAGCTCCAATGTTTTATATTTATTGTTTTCCTTCAATAATTACAACGATTTAAAATGAAATAAAGTTGCACATATTAATTGAATTACCCGACAGTTGAGGTGAGATAAGCTCTAATAAATTGATCTATATCTCCATCTAGAACATTATCTGCATTTGCAGTCTCTTCTCCAGTTCGATGATCTTTAACTAATTTATATGGATGTAAAACATAGCTCCGTATCTGGTTGCCCCATTCTGCAGAAACATGTTTTCCTTTGATTTCTGAAATATGTTTTTCGCGTTGTATTCTCTGTAGATCAGCGATGCGAGAAATCAATATCCGCATTGCTATCACTTTGTTTTGGTGTTGTGAACGTTCGTTTTGACAGGACACTTTTATGCCTGTAGGGATGTGAGTTATTCGAATAGCTGTAGAATTCTTCTGTACACTTTGACCTCCTGCTCCTCCTGCTTTAAAAACGTCGATTCGTAAATCATCTGAATCGATCTCAATATCAATCCCCTCTTCAACCTCCGGAACAACTTCCACCAGAGCAAAGGATGTATGTCTTGCATGATCAGAATCATATGGAGAAATCCTAACCAGTCGATGAACTCCTTTCTCAGCTTTCAAATATCCGTAAGCATTGTTTCCGTTAACTTGCAATGTCGCACTTTTTATTCCAGCTTCATCTCCAGGAGACGATTCAAGCATATCAATTGTATTATCAGTAGAATTAGACCAGCGTATATACATTCGCAAAAGCATTTCCGCCCAATCTTGTGAATCTACTCCTCCTGCGCCAGCATGCACAGTCAATATTGCATTTCGATTGTCGTATTCGCCAGAAAGGAACAGATCCAACTCAAGTCGCTCTAAATCAGTTGTGAGCATAAGCAAGTCATCTGCAATGGATTGAGACATCGAAGATTCCCCTTCAGCTATACATAGTTTTATCAAATCGATTAAATCATCTGAGCGGGCAAGCAGATTGTTCCAATCATGAACCTGTTTCTTCAATTGAGCTAAATCTCTCATGCTGTTCTGTGCAATCTTAGAGTCGGTCCAAAATCCAGCAGATGACGCTTCGCGTTCTAAATTTTCTATTTCAAGTTCTTTTGAATCAACGTCAAAGACGCACCATTAAGTCAGACACTCGCTGTCGAATAAGTTTAACCTCTTGGTATTTATCTTGCATATTTTTATGCCTCACATGAAAAAATTAACTCTACTACACGTCTATATTAATAAATAATTATACCAATTATCAAAAAAATTAAGCGCTCTTTTAGAGCATGTACAAATAGTTGATCTACTTAGAATATATGGCTATGCTTTGATAAATAGCGATTAGTTCTATTTTCAGGAGACACAAAGTTATGTATTTATTCCTTGAATTATGGAGTGCAAAGGAGTCTTGGTTTTTGTTATCTGAGACAGAAAAATCAGAATTCTTTAAAAAAATAAGTGATGGGGTTAAAGATATTTTAGAACCAGATTGTAAGGCAATTGGTTTTACAATAAATGATACAGACACGGACAAGCGACTCGATTATGAGTATCTTGCTTTATGGCAAATGCCAGACAAAGAAAGTGCAATAAGATTTGAAAAGAAACTACGAGAATTAGATTGGTTTGAACACTTTCATCAACAACACATGCGAGGCAAAGACATATCAGTAGATGAATGCTTCAGACATATGATGGCACGTTAACCATTATCGAAGATTTTAAAATGAGACTACAACACCAAATGTTTATATTTAATTAAATGATCAAAACTTCATTTTTTTCAGTATTGATCATTAGGGCATTAATGTTGATATTTTTCAGTTGTTCTACAAATAACACCAATAAATCAGACAATGGAGTCTAATAGAAAAAGTTGGCGATACTTACAAGTTTAACCAAGAAGCGCTAGCAAACTAATTTTTTAATGATTTATATGCCCGTTGGAGAGCCAATATAACCCATTGATGGATCAGGAACTAGTAAATGCCGGGAAGGCTGTATTGGCAGAACTATGGATGAAGGCATAATTTGATTGTGATACACAGTCTGCTCTGCGCAAATATATGATTTATCTATACCTATCTTACCGCCAGTATTGTTATTAACATCGAATCGAGGCCAATTACTAGAAGAAACATCGATACGAATCTTGTGCCCAGATTTAAATATATTTGATGTTGGGAAAAGGTCAAAATCAATAAGGTAGGGTATTCCTGGTTCCATCAGCTCTTCCTTTTCCCATCCATTTCTAAACCTAGTCCTCATGATCGAATCCGTTATATTGATCGCTAAGCCCTCAACATATTCATCTGTGGAAGGAAATAAATCTATTAACTTTACAGTGAAATCAGTATCTTTCGCCGAAGATGAAATCCATAACTTAACCTTAATGGGTCCCGTTACCTCCGTGTCCATGTCTAATTCTTCAGTTTGAAAAGTTAAAACATCGTCCCTAGAATTTAACGGTAATTTATTATTGCTACCAATAAAACGATCAGGATCAGCTCGTTGATCGAATGCTCCTGGACACAGCCAAGGAGCAGCGGCTGATAATGAACCTCCTATTGTAGGAACTGGGCGTTTAGGATCAAATGTGTATTTACTAGAACTCTTATTATCTAATTCAAGTATTTCCGTTGTGAGTCTACCGTTTCGATCCAAATAATATTCTTTGTATTGTGTAGACTTCAGAGGCCAATCTGAGGATGTTCTCCAGTAACCATCTCTTCTTAATCGACCCTCATAATCAATATTCCCATCTCCAGTACCCATAGTAAAAAATTTAACTTTAGACCAAGATGCTACCTCAGTATCCATATCTTTTAAATAATGATCAAACCAGCTTAGCTTCAAGTCGTTGTAGTTAATGTGTGACTCTATTCCAAAATCAGAATCTCCAGCATATGTAACCTCATATTCACCATGGGTCCATGGGCCCATTAAAAGTCTTTGATCGGAATCCTTAGTAGCGGAAAAATCTAGGAAGTTCTGTATTGTGTTCCTTGGATAAGTATCGTACCAGCCACCCAAGTATAAAGACGGTACGTCCGCATGTTCTTCAATATATTCGTTTATTGCATACCCTCGCTGCTTCCAATAATCGTCGTACTTTACGTTGGTTAATATATCCACTGCCCATTGCTCGTAATTCGGCAGCTCTCTCAAAATAGTAGAACCTTTCCGGACCGGAAAGGAATTAATAATTTCCCTAAGACCATCAGGCCAAATTTCTTGAAGACGTTTTTTGAGGGCTGGATTAGCCTCAGCTTCTTTACTATTTGCAGCCATACGAAATATATATATTTGAAAACGCTGCTCAAGTGCCCCGTTTTGTCTCATGGATGAATGAAAGTAATTGGAAGCACCTACAGCAACAATCATCGTTGACAGATGGGGCGGATTTAAGGTTGCAAGGGCAGACTGATCACTACCAGCATACGAATCACCCATAGTTCCAACCTTACCATCAGACCAAGGCTGTACGCCTAGCCACTCAACTGTATCAAACCCGTCATTTGCTTCTTTAGCAAATGGATACCATAAGCCGCCAGATTGGAATCTGCCTCTCACGTCCTGGATAGCACATATATATCCTCGTCGTGCGAAAAATTTAGCTTTATATACGTTAACTGGAGCTGATTTATCATAAGGGGTACGTTCCAGAATCACGGGGAACTTACCGTTAACTTTAGTTTCATTTAAAGCTGGGAAGTATATGTCAGTAGCCAACTTAATTCCGTCACGGGAAGTGATCATAACATTTTGGTCACAGACAGAATCATACGATTGTACTGATCCCTTATATTGGTTCTTGCTCATTTATCTCCCTTAATTAAAGGTTTTAAAACCTGAAACGACATTGAATTATCTCTAATAACCTGCCAATCATAAAACATCGGTATCAGTTTACTCTGGCTCCACATCTCCATCTGGTCATAATAATGCTTGCTACCTGGATGGCCAGAGGCTCCGAGTGGAACAATCCAATGACACTGCTCCCAATTAGACAAGTCAAAAACATATCGTGCTACCGAAGTAGACATTATATTAAAAGGTTTAGATGGGCCAAAAAAACCAGCGTGAGGCGTATCTCCATCTCCGCTTAATGATATAGAAGGTGGATTAATAAAATCAGATATATCGGGGAAAGCCTCTGATAGCGTATGAGCCGGGTCAGTCTTGTGGACATTCCCCCATTTCCAAAGCTGCATATCCTCCCCAATCCAATCAGTTAACCATCGAACCCCATCGATCAAAGAATCTTTTATTAACGAACTCCAACATAAACCGTCAGGTAAAAGTTCAGTGTTGTTTTCCTCAGCATGAGATACAAACAACGCCTCTAACTGCCTCATAAGGCCAGGGATCCCTGTGCCACTTCCGGCAGCATTTATTGCGTTTTCGGCGATATCACCCAAATTATGGTCAATAAGTTTTTTGTTTAATATAATTCTCATAGCGGAGTAGATCGTGGGTTCAATGAAATCCTTGTTCATAGATCCATCCCAATTGATCAACAAATTTTTTATTTCGTCGATTTCTTCACTTAGAGAATCAACATTTTTAAGCAACCTGCAGTAAACTCCAGCAGGAATCGATCGACAGGCTGCATGTATTTCAATCATGTCCTTTAGTTCAGCATTCTGCAGATCTTTAACTAAATCATGAATTACCTGAGCCCTATATCCAGGAGCATAGTCTAAAGAAAGTAGATGAGGATAATTCTCGTCTACAATCTTTTGATTAGCTGTGACAATAAAGCCTGCTTCAGGATTAACAATTCTGGGAAGATTTTCGTGTTTTACATAACCATCCCACTCTCCATCACCCGTCCAACCAGGCACCGGCAGCCAAACATTTTGCTCAGGCCGAATCGGTATCTTCCCCCGATTTAAATACCGAATTGATCCTTGAACGTCAGCAAAAATAAAATTGTTACAAGGATCCACCCAATCCTTCATAGACGCGTCCATCTGATTTACATTTTCTACTGAAAGCATCGACCTAATCGACTGTGTGTTTTTATTATCAGGTTCAAGAGCAGTATATTTAATTGCTATTGCTTTTCCGTCAGCTGGGCTACCGGAGATAATTGGTCCATGTATCGTAGATACTAATTCAATTGATCGATCATGAGAATCGCGAACTTTTATCGTATCCGGGATAATCTGAGCATTGAGCCATTTACCTTCGTATTCATATTGGCTAGTATCATTTGGGTTAAATTTCTCAATGTAGAGATCTTGATAGTCTGACATGGCATGAGTTACGCACCACGCCACATTTTTGTTATGCCCAAAATGTGGAAATCCGGGACACCCCGGAAAAGACATCCCTATAACGTCAAATTCATCACAAGAGATATGATTCTGATAATACACATTTGGCACATCAAGGCCTCTATGAGGATCGCCTCCAATCAAAGGTAATCCGCTTTTCGTTCTAGTGCCGTCCACAACCCAACTGTTCGAGCCTGAATCAAGTTCCGTTAAACCAACAATATGTTGACTCATTTCTTTAAAAAGACTTTCCCCTTTTGCATATGGACCTGAGTAAATTTGTCCCGGCGGAACAACCAATAAATGATTTGGCTGATAACCTTTATACAACTCAGATGTCTTTTCTGCCCCAATTTCGTTAACTAATCGTGCCCTAGTTAACTTTGGTTCAAACCCACCCATCATGACATGTCTTATTTTGTAAACAGCCAAGCAGTCCCAGGGGTCCCATTGTTCGGGCTTAGAATTAATTAATCCATATTCTAAGGGTAAGTCTCTAGCAGAATGAATAAATGCATTAACCCCTGACGCGTAAGCATCTAACATCTCAATTGTAGTTTCATCTAGTTCTGAGTAGTCTCGGATAACAGATGAATATATCTGCATTGGTCTTACAAACAAATCATTCACCAACCCTTGCTCTCCGGCATATTCTGCCCATCTTCCATATGCACGCATCCGATCATAATCCATATGCCAAAGACGGTCTTGGGCAGTCACGAATCCTTGGCCAAAAAAGGCATCTTTCACATTATTCCCTTTTACATGAGGGATACCATATTTATCTCTAGTGATTTCAACCTTCGATATCAAACCGGTTAAATTGAAATTGGATTCTGTATCAGGTAATCCAGTTTGCAAGCTATGTTCTGAAAATTTCATCTTAAATCCGTTATTTAAATGTTAATGAACGAGCTGGATTATCATATATTATTTTTTTGACTTCTTTTCTTGATATTCCATGAACAAGCATTCTTGGAACTATGGAATTTAGAATATGGCCATAGTTTTTGCCACCGAACCGTTTGTATCTCCACTGGGCACACACATCATGCGCTATCAAAATTTGGTCTTCATAACCGTTATCGATTAGAAATTTCACCATTTCAATACGTTGAGAATCACTAGGTATATCACTAGCCATATGACTACCGCCAAACTCAGTGTCTTCAATACCAAAAGTGTCTAATTCCAAAAAGGCGCCAGTATTACCTAACTCCGGCAAAATTGAAAAGTCGACAATCCTAGCATCTAGATGTCCAATGATTATATTGTCACTTTTTGCACCAGATTGGGTCAAAATATCAACTATCTCTATGGGAGCCTGTGGACTCTGTCCTGGGTGAATTAAAATAGGAGCTCCTGTAGTGTTTTGTGCTTCAACCGCAGCTGATAAAATCTTTTTTATGTTTTTAGTTAAAGGAAATTCACACCCGATTTCTCCTATAATTCCACTCTTTATTCCTGTGTCCCCTACTCCAGATATCAAATCATTTACAATTTCATCCTCAATATCTTTTTGCGTTACAAAATCCATGTTTGCACTATAACTTGAAGGTAAATAATAACCACAACCCATGATTATGTTAAGTCCGGTAGCTCTTGCAATTTTAGCCAAACCACTCGGGTCTCTTCCTATTCCAATGGATGTTGCGTCTACAACTGCTCCCCCACCTTCTAATTTCCAATCCATAACTTCTTCAATCACCATTGATATATCAGGCAGGTTCATAGATTCAGGGTGATTAAGCCATTTCCCAGGCAATTTGCCAATATTGCTGAATGAAAGTTTTTGAGAACTTAACTGGCGTTGTGATGATTCTTCGGGAATTTGGAAATAACAGTCGAGGCTACTTAATAAATGTTCATGAGTTAAGGTTGCCCCTAAGTTTTTAGGAGATATCGGTCCTAATACGGTGTTAATTTTTCCTTTGAATTCTTTTGTGTTCATTTCATAAATTTCAATTGTTAAGAGTATGTTGTGAGTTTATTCTGGTTAATTTAACGAGTCAATTCGATAAAATTACGGACACAATCCGAAACTGATGCTTGGTTAAAATTAAGTATTATGGAAAAATAAGTGAAAATTATGATGAAAATTAACGTATTCACAATAACTAAGCATATTATGAAAGTTTTTGATTTCTTGATTTTGATTTTCGGTATAGTTGCAATTGGATTTGCTGCGGTATCTATATTCTTTTGGTTTTCATCATTTGCTAACAACCAAGATTCATCAACCGGATCATCATTCCAGTATGTTTTACCAATTATTACTATTTTGGTAGCTGGTTTTGCAATAAAGCTTTCAAGTGACAGTAAATCAAATGACAGGACCTATAATATGGCTGCGATACTTGCACTCATTGCCATGGCAGGATTTCTTGTAATATCAGGATTGGTACCAGAATTTCGAGATCAAAAAACAGGTACTGATTGGGCTATTTTCAAATGGGTTATTCTTGCAGGACTGTATGGAGGTTTAATCACTTTTTGGTTGTCTATATCATTAATTATCTTTAAACTCTCATACATAAATAAAATAATTATTAGCCGACGCTCTAACACATCTGTGGTTGATGAAGTTGGCTCTGAAAAATAGATTGAATAAAGGCTCCACAAATATGAATCTAATTAATGATTTAAAACTTAACTACAAATTATTGTATTTGGCGATAACAGTGATTCTGACTTTAACGCTAATATCTTGCGGGTCGAAAGAAACGTCAGACTCGCAGACAATTTCAGACGAATCAGACTCCGTGCTCCAAACTGACACAGCTAGAGAGCCTCTATCATTTGAAATTGGGCAAGCTATGGAATCTAAACGCGATCGTTTTGCACTATTATTTTTAAGTAACGGAAACTTAATTGCCGCAGGCGGGAAAGAGGTAGGTATGCAAGCACAAAGCGGCAACTTCAATCGTACTGTAGAGATATTTGATCCAGTTACAAATCAGTGGACATTCACTGGTGAAATGAAAGAAGAACGAATGTCACCGGTTCTCTTTGAGCTACCAGGCGGAAACGTTATGGTAATAGGTGGATTAAGTGGTGCTAGAGATCCTTTAATCTCGACTGAGATATTGGATTCAAATACTGGAACTTTTAGTATGGGTCCTGAAATGATCAGATCTCATAATGAAATGGGGGCTGTAACTTTGAATGACGGTCGATTCATGGTTATCGGTGGTTCGTCTTATGACGAGGATGCCGGGTTCCAAGTTGCCTTAAGCAAAGAAACCGAGATATTTGATCCTGAGTCGGGAACATGGACAGAAGCTGCTCCGATGTCTGAAAGAAGAGCTAATCACTCAGTATTGATTCTTAATGATGGCAGAGTCATAGTTATAGGTGGGGGTAAAACGGATGGGCCATATTTAAAGTCAATAGAGATATATGATCCAAATACAAACACATGGGAATTTGGCGCCGAAATGACAAAGGGCCGTGTGGCCCATACGGCTACTATCTTATCGGATGGGAACGTATTAGTGGTTGGCGGTAAAGGTAAATTAACATTGGCCGAGATATACGACCCAAACACAGATACATGGGCACTTGCAGGTGAAACTAACAAGTCTAGAGGACACCATGCCGCATTACTTTTAGCAGATGGCTCAGTATTAGTTACTGGCGGAATTGGGTATCTTACAGAAGCCGAACTTTTTGATCCCAACACATCAACATGGAATGTTGTTGGGTCTTTAAATACCGGTCGGATTCGACCCGCGGTCACGCGACTTTCTGACGGACGGGTACTGATAATGGCTGGAGTAGGTAAAGATGGCATGCTAGCTTCGGTGGAAGTCTACCAGGACTAATTTAACCGTGTATTTTGCTTGATTTAATTTACGAGCCCATCACTTAAGAATATCGGATCAACCCTATAATCATAAAGATGAGAGCTAGTGCAGCAATCGCATACTGGGCTCTTTTTAATGATGTTTTACTGTATTGTGGCCGTTCGCTTAACTCTATTGCTCGCACAATAAAAACTCCAGAAAGAGTCACCCAAAAGATCCCGAAAATCAGCTTACCCATCCAGTTGGTGTATATGAAGCCAACAAATATCAATAAAGCTATTAGAACAACATTAAATAATTGATCTCGTTTCAAATCATTTTCGCTTTTGCTAACAGTAAAATTACTTGTAAATAAAATATAAGCTTACGCAATTATAACCCTGTTCAGGAAGCCTTTTTCACAGCTACATGATGTTTGTTTTAAAAAATTAAAATTGATTAACTAATTATTCCGCACAAATCATAGTATGATTAATTCTCACATCTGATGACTGTTTAACGCAGTTGTGATCAATATAGGATATCGATGTTACTTCTAAAACAACTTGGAGACTTATTTTCTCAAAATTATTTTTTAATAAGACTCTTTAATTCAATACACGTCCAATTATTTCGTATAACAAATGGATGGCTGCTTGGGTCACTTGCTGGACTACCAAGCTTGCTACTAACCACAAAAGGTCGGCGCACTGGAAAACTCAGGACATCAGCCTTGATATATCTTGAATGGGAAAATAAATACTTGATCGTTGCTTCATACGGCGGCAACCCAAAACCACCTGCTTGGCTACTTAACATTAAAAAAAATGGAAATGTAACGGTCCATATACCAGGAATGAAATTAGATGCGACCGCCAAAGTAGCCGGGCCAAACATACGGGACGTGGTTTGGCCAAAACTTTTAGAATTTTACCCCAGCTTTGGCACATATGAGGAACTTTCGGGGAGAACTATACCTGTTGTAATTCTCGATCCATTAATCCAGAATTAACGGATTTAATATTAGAGATTCCTAAGATCGCTTTCGTCTAAAAAATATAGGAACTAATATCATACCCATGAGAATGGTCGAGGCGTCCACAGTTTGATTCTGTGTAGAAGAACATGAACCTCCAATTTCTTCAGTGTCTTTTGATTCAGGCACTACTTTTGAATCTAATTTCTCATCTTTACTCTGGGTGTTTGCGTCAATATCAGGACTATGTTTCTGCTGTGTTTCAGTTGACCTGGTATCAAGTAATTCATCAAGTTCAAAAGTTTCTTCTGCTTGTCCTACAACTACTGTGTTTTCGATTACATCTGAGCTGGACCCGGAAGAAACTTTTATTTTACGACCAGAATCTTCAGTAGGTTCTTCAGTAGGTTCTTCAGTAGGTTCTTCTTCGATTGTAATTGATTCAATATTATCTATTGTGTTTTCTGTGTTTTCGTCTGATTCAAGACTAACCTCTGTTTCAACTTTAATCGGCTCGCCAAAAACCTCCACATCGACCTCGTCAACTAAGTCAATTGACTCTTCGATTACATCAGTGTCTGGCATCAAAGCTTCAGTGACCTGAATTTCTTCTTTAAAGAACTCTTTCTCAGTATTTCCGGTGTCCCCTACAGAGATTGTCTCGTTTATGTTGATCTCAATGTCAGGTTCCTCTGCAAAAACTACAGAATTTGAAACAAGTGAGAACAAGGCAAATATAAATAGTGAAAGTAGAAGTCTAATCATTATTTATTCGAAAGAAATGGTCATGTTGACCGAAACTTTTTGACCAGCTAGAACAATTATGGGGTCTAGCCTCTTATATGTAAGATACTTCTTATATTTAAAATCCTCAATTGGAGTCGAAACATAATATTCGAAATATGTTGTAAAGTACCCTATATTGGCATCTTGATTAAAACTGCATGAGATTGAAAGCATAATTAAAGTCCCACCAACCGATGAAGTCTCAGTTGTATTATCACAATCAGCACCAGTATCATCCTTAGACGTGAAAACAGTTATGACATCAGATTCAGCAAGTTCGCTCTCATCATAACGAAGTAGCCCGTCTAAATCTCCTGAATTCCAAGGTTGATACGGAACTCCATTCATCTCATATCCGTAGCCAAACAGATCCCATTTCGTAACTCCATGAGTCTCAGGCCATGATGCTCTCAAAAAATCTATCAATATGGGCTTTGCTTCTGTAGTTAAATCATTCTGGAAAACACGTCTTTCAAACAAATCACCATTTAGATCATATATTTCTACTTCCCAGTTCCCATGAACTTGTATTCCCTCTCCCGCACTTTGGCTCGCCAAAGCCAATTGCTGCTCGACATTGTTTTCTGACAAATTAACTGAAGAAATCGTTAAAAATAAAGAAAGTCCTACAAACCCTGCTATAACAACTGAAATCCAAACGAATATTGATTGCCGCATTAAATTACCTCCTTTGCAGATAAACCTATAACTATGATCGGATTATCCAACTATTCGTCACTTTATAATCCTTCTTTTTGGACTATTTAAAACCATTTTTATACCGTGACAATTATTGGATCATCAATTTTTCTGCCCGAATCTCGAAGGTCTAAAAGCGGACAAGCATTCTACCTTGAGGTTTCCTACAATCTCCATTGATGCTAGTTCTCCTACTATCGGTGCTAATGTCACACCACTATGCATCAACAGAAAATAAATATTAGGTGTTTTAGGAGTGGACCCTATAACTGGAAGTTCATCCATTGGCATTGGGCGATACCCAACCGGTACTCTAATCGGTCTGACGTTTTGCAATTCAGGTATATACCTAGAAGTTTCATTTATCAATTTCTCAGCATGCTCTAACGAATCGTCTGTCGTTTCATGTTCTTGGCTACCTGTACCAATCATAACTACCCCATCAGTACTTTGCCTAAAGTGTATTTGATTAATTTGGCCTTCACTATTAACAATCTGTAGTACAGACAATGACTTTAGAATCTGAGGCAAAGGATTAGTCTTAATGACTACTCCTGGGCTAACACGTTGAGGCAAATTAATCCCACATGATTCAGAGAATTGACTTGTATTTACGCCTGCAGCAACTACCACCATATCAAATTTATAAATTTTCCTACCAACTACTACAGAAGCTCCTGACACATCTTGGCTAATAGAGTCCACTCGAGTCTGTAACAATACTTTTCCACTATTTGAAAGAATGCTACTCATACAGGCGCGAATAACTTTGTCTGTGATTACGTGTCCCTCTGACCAGGTATACGCCGCAGAGGAGATTTTATGTATTTTTAATGACGGTTCAAGCCGAAGCAGTTCTTTCTTGGTTATCAATTTAGATGGATAGCCCCAGATTTGTAATCGTTTAACATCTTGAGCAAGCATGTTTCCGCTTGTCGCATCAGTCGCAACAGTAACATTTCCTCCCCATTTCAAACCAATATCTTGATTTAACAATCTTTCAAAACGAGGCCAACGTTCTACAGAGTCATGATTAAGCTCATGGTAGGATCGAGGAAATTTATTAAAAGAATTAATCCATGCAAAGGAATGTCCACTAGCACCAGATGCCGGTTGTTCCTTCTCAAAAACTGTCACTCGCGCGCCCATCTGGGAAAGATGGAATGCTGTGGAAGCCCCAATGATGCCACCACCAATTACAGCTACATTAATAGACGACTTCAACTATTCCTTCTCCTAAGTTAGGAAATAAACTATCACATTTAACATAGGTTATTTTTCGATTCACTATCAATATGTTAAATTTAACAATATCCTGCATAATCATAGTTTTAGAATTATTTCTTTACAACTTAAATAAAAAAGGTAAATTATGGAATTGTCAAGTATACCTAAACACGCAGACACATTAGTCATTGGTGGTGGAACTGCCGGATCAATAATTGCCGGTCGACTAGCTAGCCGCTTAAATCAAAAAGTAGTTTTATTAGAAGCAGGGCCAGATTATGGCTCATTTCAAGATAAAAATTGGCCCTCTGACCTACTTAACGGGACGGTCATTGGAGAAACTCATGATTGGGGGTATAAGAGCTCAAGCCAAAATGGCAAACCTAACCATAACCTAGAGAGAGCTAAGGTAATCGGGGGTTGCTCCTCTCATAATGGGTGTATTGCAATATGGGGCAGTCATGTTGATTATGACACTTGGGAATCTTACGGAAATAAGGGCTGGTCAACAAAAGAGGTGTTGCCATTTTTCAGTAAAGCAAATAAAGGCTTAGGTGTTCGAGATTTTAAGAAATCAGAAATTACTCCCTTTCATCAAGCATGTGTCAACTCAATAGTAAAAATCGGCATACCTCGAACAAATAATTTAAACGATTTATATGAAGATCGTGGAGTCGACATTTGCCCTGTGAATAGCTTAAACGGAGAACGGTTTAATGCAGCATTTGGATATCTGGATCCAGTGCGAGAAAACGGTTATTTAACGATTGTGGCAGATGCATTAGTCAACAAAATCAATATAAATAGCAACAAGGCAACCTCAGTCGACACCATTATAAATAAAAGGCGTATTAATATTTCTGCTGACAGAATAATTGTTTCTGGAGGGACTTATGAGTCTCCCTGTATTCTTATGCGCTCTGGAATTGGTAGCGCATCAAGTTTATCTGAGTTAGGAATTAAGCCCTATATAAACCTCTCGGGCGTCGGTGAAAATCTACATGATCATCCATCTATAAATTTAAAATTTGAGGGGACTAATTTATTATCAAACTTAATGGGCGAGTTTAAGCAAAACGGAAATACCGTATATAGCGAACAGACTATAGCTAAGACCCGTAGTAAAAATTGCAAAGAAGGTTTTGATTTACATGTATATCCAGTGACTTGGCCCACTGTGAACATAAACGGCAAATGGGATTGCGAAATTTATTCGGCTAATATGGCTCCTATATCACGAGGATATTTATCCCTTAACAGCGCCAACCCACTTGGACTACCAATAATCGATCAAGGATATTTAAACGATCCCGGAGATAAAGATATTACGGTTTTAATGGAGGGGTTAGAACTTATCAGAGAATTATCACAACAAAAAGAGCTTTCCGAGTTAATCGGTGACGAACTACTAGAAACTTCTAAGGTAGTCTCTCTCAATGATATTCGTGACTCAGCATACCACTACTATCATCCTGTGGGAACATGCAAGATGGGTCCTGTTTCTGATTCAAAAGCAGTGGTAGATAATATGTGTAAAGTACACGGCATGGATAATTTATATGTAGTTGATGCATCCATAATGCCTAATGTTCCAAGAGGAAATACTAATATACCAGTAGCAATGGTTGCTGAGCGTATAGCAAGTACTTTGACTTAATAACTAAGCAAAATAAGCTTACTGGTATATTACTTAATATTTTTTTGTTTGTGATGAATTATGCATGGTCGGGGTGGCCGGACTTGAACCGGCGACCCCCTGCACCCCATGCAGGTGCGCTACCAAGCTGCGCCACACCCCGATTGACTTGAACATAAATTAATATCATTTAAGTGCTTAATATTCAAATTAACCAGAGTCTTCTTATCGTTTCAACTTGTATGTATATTTACATATAACCGTTGGATAATGAGTCAATAAAATCCAATATTCTATTGTTAACTTCAGGATTGTTTTAAACACTATTAGATACGTAATTAACACTTAAATCATTAGCTTTAAAATCATCTTAAAGACTAACCCATGAAATAGATACAATCTAGTTAGATTTAATTTAAATTTAACTTTCCCCCTCAGAGACTTAATTATATTCCCTCTAGTTTTTAAACTATGATTACCCTCTAGATGTAAGGTTGATTTAACAACGCTTATATACATGTTTATTACTTGCCTTTGAACACAATATTGAGCCAAATAGACAAAGTTAGATATATAATTTTATATATGGAAGACCTACAAGATTGGATACGCGCTATTGAACAGACTTGGATAGTACGATACCCAAAACAAAAATTAGCTACATTTGGCGTTACAAACATTGCTTATTATGTAGTCACAGAGCCTATATATAGAGAGATTGATCAGGGCGGGCAAGAAGGGGTTGTTAGGAAGGGCAGAGTGATAGCTGAAAAACCGACCATTATAACTCCTACTTACGCAATGAATTTGGAAGGGTTCAGGCCAGAGGCTTATGAATATCTTAAACAGATTTCTTTGAATATGGGTCCACAGCACCCAGGTATTTTATATAGATATAAAAATGTACCTGAGAATTTTGAAATTGTTAAAGGAGAGCCATCCGAAATAGCACACAAAATAGCTGATGATCTAGATAAAAAAGATCAGGAATTATCAGTAGTTATGGTAGGAGTAGATGAGTGGTGGGACGTAGCTTTACTGAAATTTATATATGAATTTACTTCGAATTCTGCCACAACAAATCTTCAAGAATTTTCATCAAGAGGGATGTTAAATCCTCAAAAAAGTTTTGGAGGAGCGCCCAAAGTTGCTATAGATCGAATTGAAAAAATGTTCAGTGCAGCATCTACCATGGAAGATCGAGATGATCTTAAATCTGAGTTAGACCGGTGGGGTCTATTCAAACACTATGAGGCAAGATTTCTTTCTCTGTATAGACGAGGTTAAATCGATACAATAAACATTATTTTTCATCCGATTCCAGCAATTCCAAATGAAAAACACTTTAATAACCATTAATTTAATACACATACAACAGTCCAGAGTATATCTAAGAAATATTATGAAAATATAGGTTTAGGGTTTAATGCACCGTCGTTTTAAATTATTGCGATTGACTCTAACTGCAGCAATATTAATAGGGATCTTACTTATTGCAGATACGAACAGGCTTAATCCCCCACAAGAGTTCGGCAAAGATCACCTTTTCAGCATACTAGATTGGGAATTGCGTAGATTACCAAAAAAATGGTATTACAAAATTCAGTCATCATTCAAACAGAATGATGACTCTAAATATAAGCGGTCAGAAAATATATATAGATATTTTAATAAGCAGCATAGTAATTTAGATAAATTATCTCAGCTAGACATCGAAGCAAGTATTGAAAGTTTAATCAGTGATGCTATCAAGTTCGAGGGGTTGACATATTTAGGCGGGATGGTTTTTCCTCCCGTCTTAATAACCATTGAATCAGCACCTAACATCTTAGTCACCTCCCCTAGAGATGAAATCAAAAGAGGTGATGAAGTATTATTAAATTCAAATTTATCATTGCATCAAGCAGTTAATATAGAAAATAAACTTTTGGACCAGAAAAACTTGTCATCTCTAGTTATCCCCATTGGGGGTATTGCGACGTATCCGGTTATAGTAAACAAAACAAATGACATAATATGGAGCTTACAAACTGCAGCTCATGAATGGGTGCATACGTTTCTGTTTTTTAAACCAATAGGGTTTAATATATTCAAAAGCCCCGAAATGCAGATACTAAACGAAACTGTGGCCAATATAGTCGGTAAAGAGATAGGGTTTAGCGCCTTCAACTTACTTTTAAAAGAGAGCTATAAACCAACTGATTTGTGTAAATTAATAAAGCATACTGGACCTAAATCAACCAGTGGGTTTAATTTTTCAAATGAAATGAATGAGACAAGATTAAATACGGAAAGACTGCTTGCAGAAGGCAAAATAGATAAAGCAGAAAGCTATATGGACAATCGGCAACTATTTTTTTCCTTAAATGGGTATCCAATAAGAAAGTTAAATCAAGCTTACTTTGCTTTTTATGGCACATATGCGGACAGCCCGACATCAATTAGCATTATAGGACCACAAGTGAATCAATATCGTAGTTACTTTGATAATCTGGAGGAGTTTATACACGAGATTTCTCGAGTCGCCAGTTATCAAGAATTTAAGAAATCCCTAGCATACCTTAATGTAAAAGGTCCTCCTTTAAAAACCACATATACTGATTCAACTGTGATACCATTTATTTGTCGGTAGATATATTTAAAGTTATTGTAGTATCTAAATCTTTATTAAATAAAATTACCAATAATTATTTTTAGCAAATAAACCCTAAATGAACCCTAATAATAGACAAAGCGAACCAGAAATTAACCTAGACGATATCGCAAATAGACTGCGATCTATGTTTGGTAGTTCAGGTGGTCCTTCCAAAGGTAGCCTGCCTGGAATTATAATTTTTGCAATATTCACTGTCGCAGCTTTAATTTGGATAAGCACTGGATTCTATACAGTTCAGCCGGGTGAACAGGCGGCTGTAAGAACATTTGGTACATATCAAGCAGATTCATCCCCTGGAGCATTTATTGGTGGAACCAACCCAGGGCTCCATTGGTATTATCCTGCACCCATCGGAACTTTAAATGTCGTTGCAGTAGATGAAATTAGAAGATTAGAACTTGGTTTTAGGGGCGAAACTTCTATACCAGTTGAATCTTTAATGATAAGTGGTGACACCAATATTGTAGATGTACAACTACTGATTCAATACAACATTAAGGATGTTGGTGCATTCTTATTTAAATCTGTAAATCCAGACACAGTAATATTAAAAGGCGCAGCCGAATCGTCTCTCCGTCAAGTGGTTGGCCAACGTAACATCGATGATGTCCTAACCACCGAAAAAGAATCTGTTCAAGCAGAAACAAAAATACTACTTCAATCTTTACTCGATAATTACGATACTGGCATAAACGTTACAGAAGTAAAGTTACAAAATGTCCGCCCTCCGACACAGGTGCAAGACGCATTTGATGACGTGGTTAGGGCTCGAGAAGATAAAGAGAGAACTATAAATTTGGCACAGGCGTATGAGGCAGACATATTACCTAGAGCGCTAGGTGAAGCACAGCGTGTAAAAGAGCTTGCAGAAGCATATAGAGTAGAGAGGATTGCACAAGCTACTGGACAATCTGCTAGATTCCTGTCTGTTTTATCTGAATACAATAAATCAAAGAATGTTACCCGCCAGAGAATGTACCTTGAAACAATGGAGGCTATTCTGCCTAATGTTACAAAGTACATTATTGATGAAAAGGTTGGCGGAAACTTACTTCAGTTTTTACCTTTAACAAATGATAGTAGCAATTTAAGCCTTGATTCACTTGAGAAAATGGCGGAATAATTATGAGTATTAATCGTAGCGCAATTATCCTTGTAATCTTTATTATTTTATTAGGCATTATAGGCCCTCAGGCTTTCTTCGTTGTAGATGAAACGCAACTAGCAATTGTGACAAGGTTCGGAAGTGTAAAGCAAACAATTATTAGTCCTGGAATAAGAGCTAAGACTCCTTTTGTAGACACTGTCACCTATTTTGAAAAGCGTAATGTGCTTTTTGACGCCAACCCTGATGCTCTGTTGACTGCTGACAAAAAACGACTCGTTATAGATACCTACGCTATAGCAAAAATATATAACCCTTTATTGTTCAGAGAGACTCTGCAAAACTCTCAAAGGTCAATCTCGAGAGTTAATGACATAGTCGCTTCTGAATTGCGTAAAAAAATCGCTGATGACGACCAGGTTGACATTATTCGCGATAAACGTGAAGGCATAATGGAAGAAGTAAAATACGATGTGTTTCCTAAGTTAAATGAGTTTGGAATGAAAACTGTTGACATCCGTATTAAGAGAGCTGACTTTCCAAATGAAATTGCGACTGCTGTATACGCAAGAATGCAGGCTGAACGAAAACGTATAGCAGATGCTGAGAGATCAGAAGGTGCAAAAGCAGATCTTGAAATAAGGTCCAATGTTGACAGGCAAGCTAAAATTATAACCGCAGAAGCTGAAAGAGATGCCGATGTCTTAAGAGGTGAAGGAGAGGCTGAAGCTATCCGAATTTTCGCGGAAGCTCTAGAGCAAGACCCTGAATTCTATAAGTTCCAAAGAAGCCTAGAAACATATCAATATGTGTTTTCAGAAAATACAACTATAATTTTGCCATCTGACTCTGAATTATTCCAATTCTTGGAATCTCCAGAACCATTTCCAGTTGATTAGTTTGTAACTTTTCGATCTACATTGTACCGATACCATTTAACTGAAAATTAATATTACCTCGATGAAATTAGTTTCATCTCCTACAATATTTAACCTGCTAGATAGTAGAAATGATAACCTTCCCTTAGTACTAGTGTTTAACAAAAGGTTCCTTTGTTGCAAAAAAGACATACAGCTGTTTTTATAGACCCAGAAATTTCTATCGTTGACAAACTGATGACTGAAGAGTGGCTATGTACTATTACTCATTCCGCCCTGACTTCACTAGAAGTCGCTGACACAAAATCAATAGAGATTGCTATAACAAGCGATGAAAAAATGATGGACTTAAACCTTAGGCATCTGGGTATAGATACTACGACAGACGTGTTATCCTTTTCGAACGCAAATTTACCAAATAAAAGTTTCGTTTCTGACAAAGAGAGTGTAATCATGTCTGAGTCTATTGGAGAAGTAGTAATTAGCAGTCCTCAGGCTGAGCGACAAGCTACTGACAAAGGCATAAGTTTTATTCAAGAAATATCATTTCTTTTAGCTCACGGAATTCTACACCTTTTAGGTCAAGACCATGAAATAGAAGATGAGAGAATTGAAATGGAAAACTTGCACAGGAAAACATTGTTTGCCATGTTAGGTGAATCAAGTATTCCAATAGAAGTTAATTATCTAGCATGACTGAAGTTCTTTATCGAAAATGGAGGCCAAAACAATTCTCAGACATTGTCGGGCAGTCTCATGTTGTACAAACCTTGACTCGAGCTGTACAAAGCGACAGAGTAGCACATGCGTATTTATTCTGTGGGCCAAGAGGAACAGGTAAAACAAGTACCGCAAGAATTCTAGCAAAGTCGATTAATTGTCAATTAAAAGACTCATGTAGCCCTAGTAGTCCCTGCAGAATGTGTAGCTCGATTGATGAGGGTGTTGCATTAGATTTAATTGAAATAGACGCTGCAAGTAATAGAGGGATAGATGACATAAGAGACCTAAGAGAAAAAGCTCGTTATGCGCCAAACGAAGCGAGCCATAAAGTCTATATCATAGATGAAGCCCACATGCTTACTGATCAAGCATTTAATGCACTATTAAAAACCTTGGAAGAGCCTCCAGACAAAGTTGTTTTTATTCTAGCCACAACGGAATCTCATAAAATTCCAGCAACTATATTGTCTAGGTGCCAAAGGTATGATTTCGCAAGGATAACAACTGCACTTATCTCTAAAAGATTGTCTGAGATCTGTAAGAGTGAGGGCTTTAATGTTGAAATTGATGCATTAAAACTGATCGCAAATCTGGCAAGCGGAGCCTTAAGGGACGCGATCAATATATTAGAACAGTCTGTTGTTTCGGACGATCCTCCAATATCTGAGACTAAGGTTAGAAACCTACTAGATATTGGTGATGACACTATCAGCTTAGAATTATCTAAGTACATACTAGATAAAAACACAACTAAAGCTTTAGAAACCGTAAACGCTGCAACTAACTCTGGGATTGATTTAAGATATATTCACATGGGTTTAATTAAATACCTGCGTGCCATTTTGTTAATTAAGTCGAATATAAAACTTAATGATAGTTTCAGCGAAGATATATATAAAAAAATTGAATTGATCTCTCAACGTTGTGAAATGAATTCAATCTTGAGTTGCCTAAAAATCTTGATCGATCCAAATATAAAACCAGATCCATCAAATCCACTTGGTCTTGAATTGGCGATTATCGAAATTGAAATACAATCTGGCAATTACAACGATCCAATAGTTAACATTAATCAAGTTGATAACTCAAAAACTTTTGATGACCAAAAAGAAGAAAATGTTCAGGATAAAAAAGAAAGAAATGATTCAATAAAAATAATTAAAGGAAAAAAGAGCTATCCAGATTCGATTAAAGATATTGATGAAGCAGACTCTCTCACAGCCAAAGATACTAATACCTTAAACAACTCTGAGGGTGTCGAAATACTTGAAAATGGCTGGCAATCAATTTTAGATTCACTAAGATACACAAAGGGACAAAAATTTAATCTAAAAGCTTTACTCGTTACCTGCACTAGTCGGAAAATTACAGGAGATTCTATTCTTCTAGGATTTTCACATCCTTCGCATAGAGAAAGAATGGAACATGAATTAACAATTCCTGAAAGCAGAAAGATTCTTAATGATACTTTTGCAAATATTATGAGCAAACGATACGAAATAATTGTTGAAAACAATAATGTAACCTCTAGCGAAAATAAAAAAAATAGCGAACTAGATAGTCCACTAATTAGAGTCGCTCAGTCAATGGGAGCTCAAATTATTGAACAAACCAAAAAAAGGGAACTAGATAATTGAATAAAAAATTTTTACAACAAGCACAACAACTACAGAAACAAATGATGGACATTCAAGTAGAGCTTGAATCAGCAAAAACTGAAGGGTCTTCTGGAGGAGGCGCAGTAAAAGCAACTGTTACTGGTAAAATGAGATTGGATTCAATAACTATAGACCCAGAGGTTATCTCAGAAGATGTAGATTTATTACAAGATCTTATAACCGCAGCAATAAACGAAGCCTTAGAAAAAGCGCAGGAAATGGCTTCTACAAGAATGGGAGCAGTCACCGGCGGATTAAACATTCCAGGTATTACGTAATAACAGTGAATTTGAATAGTACAAATAATGGTCCGATCGAAAGACTTGTTTCGGAATTACATAAGCTGCCTGGAATAGGCCCTAAAACCGCTCAAAGACTCGCATATTATCTTGTACGAATATCAAAAGATGATGCCTCACAATTAGCTGACGCTATTCATACAGTCAAAGAGAAGATAGATTTTTGCTCTGAATGCTTCGATATCACTGAAAACAATCCATGCAGTATATGTGCCAGCGACAACAGAGATAAAACCCGTATATGTGTAGTTGAAGAACCATTAGATATTCGTGCAGTTGAAAAAACAAGGTCATATATAGGAACCTACCACGTACTACATGGAGCTATATCCCCTATGAACGATGTAGGACCAGATGACCTACGCATTGATGCCTTGCTTAAAAGAATGAAACTACTTGAAGTAGAGGAAATAATCATAGCTACCAACCCAAATGTTGAAGGAGAAGCCACCGCTTTATATATTCAACGACTTCTCGAGCCTTTTAAAGTGAAAATTACCAGGCCTGCTAGAGGCTTACCAGTTGGCGGAGATTTAGAGTATGCAGATGAGATCACTTTATCTAGAGCAATGGAAGGCAGACAGGCATTTTAAATAAGTTAATCATATAGTAGGCCAAATGGCCAAACCACGCATTTACACAACGACAGCGCTAGTTCTTAAATACCGAAATTATGGTGAGGCAGATCGGTTTGTAACCCTATTGTCCAGAAATTTAGGTCAACTACAAGGCTTTGCAAAAGGTGTTCGTCGTTCTACAAGTAAACTTACTGGACATTTGGAGCTTTTTTATAAAGTACGCATCACCCTTGCTGTTGGCAGAAATACGGATGTGGTGACAGAAGTTCAAATACTAAAAACACTAGGTAAAATAAACAACAATCTCGATACCATGTCTTGCGCTCTAACCATTATGGAACTTGCCCTAAACATTTCTACTGAAGGTCCTGGCAATGAAAATATTTATGACTTACTTGATCAAACACTAAATAGATTAAATATAACTGATGAAAGCAATGTCGATAAATTACTCACGTATTATCAATTAAATATACTTTTTATCTCGGGCCTATCTCCAGAATTTAAAGAATGTGTCGAATGTGGATCTGTATTAAAACAACAGGACCAATTATATAGTGCTCCAGCAGGTGGAATTATCTGCCCTAAGTGTGCCCCCAAACAAACTCGGTCGTTAGTAAATCTTTCGGTCAATGCAATAAAAGTATTGAGGTTCATAGGAAATTCAGATGTTGAAGATGTCGAACAGTTGTCTGTCCCCAAGAACGTCGTTTCACAAATAAATGACGTTCTTAACAGACATATCGATCATCACATAGATGGAAAAGTCAGGTCACGAGCCTTTCTTAAAGGAATTAAGTAGCTCTACTTATATAGCACCTACATTGAAATACGACTTATCATCCACTGGTAAATCCGTTCTGGAAAGATTTTTGATCCTATCATACCTGCCCTTGCTTCAACCCCAATCGGATATCTTAAGCGTGGTTTATCAGCCTCAATAATACGTTCTATAAGTTTTGAAATTCTAATTGGATTGCGTATTACCTTTCGCCACTTTTTATGTTTCTTCCTATACCTGTCTATTAAATATCCGTAAGGCAATTTTTCAGATTCTGCGTCGGTTCCTTGCACCATATTGCTTTGGAAATCAGTATCAAACAGGCCAGGCTGTATTGAAGACACCGTCACACCAAATGGCCATAACTCCATCCTTAGAGCTTCAGTTTGTGCTTCTAAAGCAAATTTTGAAGAAGCATATGCCCCATTAAAAGGAGTTGCTACCCAACCAGCTACAGAGCTAATATTAATTATCCTGCCGAAACCTTGATTACGCATGCTTGAAATTACCATTTTAGACAATCTAAATGGCGCAAATACATTAGTTTTAAATTGATTTTCCATTTCAGAAACAGAAATCCCTTCTATTGGCCCCCATAACCCGTAACCTGCGTTATTAACTAACACATCGATACGACTATGTTCTGATATCAATTTGGGTATAACTTCTTCTATGCAACCTTTTTCGCCAAAATTTAAATTTATATCTAATTCAACAGGATAAAAGCATTTGCCTCTCGTATTAGCTTGTTCATTTATTGCATCTAACCGGCTTAGTTTTCTACTGGACCCAATAACTTTATAGCCTTTTTCACAAAGGTATAGCGATGTAATTTTCCCTATCCCAGAAGAAGCTCCAGTTATAAAAACTGTTTTTTTAAAATTGCCAGACATACTAATACTTACCTTACTAAAACTAGTAGACATAAAACCTTTGACAGTTGAATATATTATAAAGAATTATATGATTATTGCAGTTATTGGCGCATCAAAAGCAAATGAGAAACTTGTAAAACTTGCAACTGAAGTTGGGTTCGAATTGGGTCGAAATGGAATTACCATTGTATGCGGAGGCTTAGGAGGGGTTATGGAAGCAGCTTGTAAAGGATCTAAACAAGCTGGAGGCGTGACTATTGGTATACTCCCAGGGAATGACCCTGAAGCTGCAAATGAATTTGTAGATATACCTATATGTACAGGGTTAGGATATGCAAGAAATGTCATTATCGTGAAAACTGGATTGTCGGTTATCGCTGTAGGTGGGGCATATGGAACATTGTCAGAAATTGGACACGCCTTAGGAGATAATATCCCTGTGATCGGATTAAAAACATGGAGTTTTAATCAAGACAACATGGATAAAACACTCTTTACCCCTGCTATTGACCCTTCAGAAGCAGTTGATTTAGCCATTAAGGCAGCTATTATAAAAGATGAGTTAAGTAAGAGCAGAGAGTTATAAAAATATTTTGAATAAACCTAAGATCCATAATATAACCGCAAGAGAAATCCTGGACTCAAGGGGGAATCCTACCGTAGAAGCTGATGTGCAGTTATCGGATGGGTCCTTAGGCAGGGCTTCTATCCCATCTGGGGCTAGTACTGGATCACTTGAGGCCCTTGAACTCAGAGATGGGGACGAAAAGAGATATGGTGGATATGGAGTGCTTAATGCTGTAAGAAATATCAAATCAGAGATAAATCAAAATTTAAATGGCAAAGCATATCAAGACCAGAGGGATCTAGATGAAACTATGATTGAGTTGGATTCTACTCCAGATAAAAGTCGATTAGGTGCCAATTCAATACTTCCAGTTTCTATAGCTTACGCAAGAGCATTGTCCATTAGTCGAAAACAAAGTTTATACTCATATATTGGGGATCAGTACGATGGTACAAAGGCTAATGAAAACTACACCATTCCAGTACCAATGTTTAACATTATAAATGGCGGTAAACATGCGTATGAATCTACTGATTTTCAAGAATTTATGGTTATTCCGAGTGGATTCAAGACTTATGAAGAATCTCTGAGAGCTGGCGCAGAAATATATCATAGTTTAAAACGAATTTTACAGCAAAGAGGCAAAACCACTATTGTTGGAGATGAAGGTGGTTTCGCCCCTAGTCTAAAAAATAACCGACAAGCTTTGGAATGGATACTTTCAGCCATAGAAGCTGCAGGCTATAAACCTGGAGTCCAGTGCCATATAGCAATCGATGTGGCAGCCACTGAGCTTCAAATACCTGGTGAACCAAACCCCGACGAATATCAATATGATTTAACTAGTGTAGACACCATTATGAATTCTGAAAAACTAATTGGAGTATACGATGACTGGGTGAGTATGTATCCTTTGATAAGTATTGAGGATGGAATGGCTGAAACCGACTGGAATGGTTGGAAAAATATGACAGCTAAACTAGGAAGTAAAGTTCAAATTGTCGGTGATGATCTCTATGCGACTAATACCTCCATTATAAAGAATGGTATTTCTTCGAAAGCCAGTAATGCCGTGCTTATCAAACCAAATCAAATAGGAACTTTAACTGAAACTCTAGACGCGATATCTATGACTAGAAAAGCTGGTTGGAGCGCAATAATAAGTCATAGATCAGCTGAAACTGAAGACACTATGATTGCTGACTTAGCAATTGGAACTGGTACTAGGCAAATAAAAGCGGGAGCTCCAGCTCGGAGCGAACGAACTGCAAAATATAATAGGTTACTAAACATTGAAGCAGAACTTGCTGAAAAAGTGTCGTTTTCAGGAAATTCTGTATATCGACAATTTTTGGACAGATAGACAATATCAGTACTAGTTATGGTAAAGTCAAAAATAGCAATGTAAATAATAAGGAGAGTAATAGAGCCGAATGTCCACAAAAATAGGAATAAACGGTTTCGGAAGAATAGGAAGACAGGTATTAAGAGCTATACGAGAACGACATTCAGAAACACTTGAAGTGGTGGCAATTAATGATTTAACTGACACAAAGACAAATGCTCATTTGTTTAAATATGATACTAATTATGGCATCTCCCCGGAAACTGTTGAATCTACTGAAAATTCTATAGTTGTTGGAGGGTATCCAATCTCTGTTCTAGCTGAAAGACTTCCCGCCAATTTACCTTGGGGAAAACTAGGAGTTGATATAGTTATAGAGTCAACCGGATTCTTTACGAATGGTGATAAAGCTTCAGGACATCTCTCAGGTGGAGCTAAAAAGGTAATAATATCAGCGCCCGCTAAAGGTGAAGATATTACAATGGTAATGGGTGTTAATGAAGGCCAATACGAACCTAGTAAACATCACATTCTGTCCAATGCATCTTGCACAACTAATTGTATCGCCCCAATGGCTAAAGTACTTGACGATGAATTTGGTATAAAAAATGGTTTAATGAGCACGATACACTCTTATACCAATGATCAAAAAGTTTTAGATCAAGTAGGATCAGATTTACGAAGAGCCCGCGCAGCAGCAATGAATATTATTCCCACATCTACCGGCGCTGCAAAAGCTGTAGGACTAGTGCTCCCTCATCTTAATGGCAAAATACATGGAATGGCTTATCGAGTCCCGACATCTACAGTATCAGTGACCGATTTTACGGTACTTCTTAATAAATCCGCTTCAGTAGATGACATAAATGATGCATATAAAAAAGCTGCGGAGTCTAACCTTAAAGGAATATTAGAGTACACCAATGAACCTCTAGTCAGCAGCGACTTTAAACAAAATACGCATAGTACAATAATTGATGGCCTATCAACGATGTCAATGGATGGAGGTTTAGTAAAAGTAGTAGGGTGGTATGATAATGAGTGGGGATATAGCTGTAGAACCGCTGACTTGGCTAACTATATTTCTACACTTGGCTTTTAACACAAATACCTGAATACATAACTAAAATTGCTTATCAATAATAAGAGTGTTTATAATAACCCCTAAATACTAAACATATGTTATGAGTAAACAATAACTATACTTTAAGTATTTAGTACGAGGAGAATAAAATGGCAACTGATACGAAGTCGGAAAAACAAAATTCTACAGAAACAGCTACTTGGAGAGTTAAGTCAGGTTTAGCTCAAATGCTGAAAGGCGGAGTGATCATGGATGTGGTAACTCCAGATCAAGCAAAAATTGCTGAAGATGCTGGAGCTTGCGCTGTAATGGCTCTAGAAAGGGTTCCATCTGACATAAGGTCTGATGGCGGAGTCGCAAGGATGTCCGACCCAACAATGATACGAGGGATAATAGAGGCCGTAACGATACCAGTTATGGCAAAAGCTAGAATAGGCCATTTTGTTGAGGCTCAAACATTACAGGCTTTAGGTGTTGACTATATTGATGAATCAGAGGTATTAACTCCAGCTGACGAAAACAACCATATTAATAAACATGACTTTAAAGTTCCATTTGTGTGCGGATGCCGTAATCTAGGAGAGGCCCTCCGTAGAATAGGCGAAGGAGCAGCTATGATTCGAACTAAAGGGGAGGCAGGGACCGGAAACGTTGTTGAAGCAGTTCGACATGCACGTTCAGTGCTGGGAGAGATAACTCGAATACAACACATGGATTCTGCTGAATTAATGGCTACCGCAAGAGACCTAAAAGCGCCCTACGAATTAGTGGCAGAAATCCATAAAACTGGTAAATTGCCTGTTGTTAACTTTGCAGCCGGTGGTATTGCTACCCCGTCTGACGCAGCCCTTATGATGCAACTCGGTGTTGAAGGAGTATTTGTTGGCTCAGGCATTTTTAAATCAAATAAACCTCAGTTGATGGCTAATGCTATTGTCAAAGCCACGACTCACTATGAAGATCCAGACATAATTGCAGAAGTTTCAACTGGTTTAGGCGATGCAATGCCGGGATTAGACGTTAGGACTATGCCAGAGGAAGAGCAGCTCGCTACTCGTGGATGGTAGCAATATAAATAAGGCAATAACATACTAATATGGTTCGAGTAGGAGTGCTTGCCGTCCAAGGTGATTTTACAGAACATTCGCACGCCCTAGAACGAGTGGGAATAGAAGCCGTTGAAATACGACTTCCAGAGCAACTAAGCGATGTAGATGGATTGATAATTCCAGGTGGCGAAAGCACAACTATAGTCCAACTAATTGATATATATAAGTTCCGCGACTCTTTAAAAGTAAAAGCTGACGATGGGTTCCCTATATGGGGAACGTGTGCCGGTATGATAGTAATGGCTTCTGAGTTGATAGACAAAAGGCCAGAACCTCTTAAACTAATGGATATTATTGTAAATCGTAATGCCTTTGGAAGACAAGTAGACAGCTTTGAAGCTGACATAAAGGTTGATGGAATGGCAGATGGACCTTTCAGGGCTGTATTTATAAGAGCCCCTATAGTTGTCAAAGTTGGGGTAAATGTAGAAATAATATCTAAAATTGATAATGGAAATGTAGTAGCAGTACGCCAAGGAAATTTATTAGCCACAGCTTTTCATCCTGAACTAACTGATGACTCTAGGATGCATTTACTATTTGCAAAAATGATTGAAGATTCCACATAAGTATTAGAAATGCTAAAAATATTCGACCCAACTGACTTGCCCAAATATTTATTAGCTGGCAACGCAGTTGGAAATAATTATGCATGTAGCCCAACAGTTACAGACACCTCTAGAATATGTTTACTATCATTATTAATTGATTCTATTAATAACTTGTTTAAATCAACTGGTCCCAGATCAATGTTCAATACAGAAGATTTATCCTTATTAACGGCCTGGCCAATTGTAAATCACCGAAACTGGGAATTAAGCAGGCTATTCGTTTCGCCATATCATTTAGAAAACTTACCATTGTTAATATCATTTCTAGCCAAAGAGTTGTCAAAACTAGGAGCTAACAGGATATTCATAAGAATTAAAGAATCAGCCGATTTTGGTAAGTTGTTAATACAATCAGGATTTAAACTATCACACAGAGAATTTTTATATGAAGGACTCCCATTAAAACAAAGAATTTTGAACACACAAATTAAAGAAAAGTCTGAGGCAGATGATCTAGCAATATATAGACTTTATAATAAAGCCACTCCGGTTAAAATAAGATCCATGTCATGCCCCACACTCGCCGATTGGAAAGATCTTAATGGCCAATATAAAAATGTTGCTACTGAATATACAATAATAGAAGATTCTAATGCCATGGCATATATAAAAAACTATAAATCAAACCGAACTCAAATTGTCACATTGATCACTCATCCGGAATATAACTATAATATTGTGAAACACTTGTTACAATTCAGTTTATCGATTTTGACTGACATAGATAAAGTAAAGGTTTATATCCCAGATTTTCAAGTTAGCACTCAAAAAGCAGCATTAGAGATTAATTTATTTAAATGTGCTAGCTACAACATCTATATTTTGCCAATTACTGCCAGCCAGAAATTAGCTGTAGAGGAGCCCGCTATTGGATTTGTCACATAATCAACAAGAAACCTATGATTCCGTAGAGATTTATGATGTAGAGACTCTAATAGAAATATTACCCGGGAATATAAAAGACCCCCTGCTCTCGATCAAGGAATTGCCTAATTTATTAGAAGTTGTAATCGATATTGGAAGAGTTCCTCAAGCCAGATTTACAACAGGCACTAGCTCACTTGGAAATAGAGAGGTCACACTTGAAGATATAAATCATATAACCCAACGAATCGGAGATTTTGGTGAAGACAATCGAGCTGGAATTGAAAGAACTTTGCATAGAATTTCTGCGATTCGCAACAGGTCAAATAAAATAATTGGACTAACACTTCGAGTAGGTAGAGCTGTTTTTGGAACTATAAAAATCATTGAAGACCTAATCCTCACGGGGAAAAGCGCCTTATTATTAGGCCGGCCTGGCATAGGTAAAACCACTATGCTTAGAGAAGTTGCCAGAGTGCTTGCGGATACTGCTTATAAACGTGTAGTTATAGTAGATACTTCAAACGAAATTGCTGGAGATGGAGACATTCCTCACCATAGCATAGGAAATGCAAGACGAATGCAAGTATCTACCCCGTTAAACCAACACTCTGTCATGATTGAAGCCGTAGAGAATCACATGCCAGAAGTAATTATAATTGATGAAATTGGCACTGAACTTGAAGCTAACGCAGCCAGAACTATAGCTGAACGTGGTGTTCAATTAGTTGCAACTGCTCATGGAAACACCCTTGAAAATCTTATTAGGAATCCGACGCTTTCAGACCTGATCGGAGGTATTCATACCGTTACGCTGGGAGACGATGAAGCTAGAAGGCGTCGCACACAAAAAACAGTCCTGGAGAGACGCTCCCCTCCTACATTTGAAGTTTTAATTGAAATACAAGGCAGAAACTTAGTTGCAGTACATGAAGATGTCGCTTCGACTGTAGATAAGATTTTAAGAGGGTCTAGTTTCAACCCTGAAATAAGGAGTAAAGATAAATCAGGAAGTATACTGGTCAATAACGCCTCAACCAAACCATTATTGGAAGATGCGCTGCCTAATGATAAATATATAGATATTAAAGAGTCATATGAACCTGAACCGAACATAAAAACCATTAAAATAATGCCATATGGAATCAATAAAGGACGATTGCAAAGGGCTATACTAGCATCAAACTTAAAAATTGATGTGGTTAACGATATTAAAAGCGCAGACTTACTTTTAACAACCAAAAACTACTATAGAAGGCGAACAAAGGCATTACGAGAGGCTGAAAATCAACGGAGGCCAGTATACGTTGTAAGGAGGAATACTTCTCAACAAATTGAACAATTCATTAAAGCTATATCACGTCAGGGCGAGTTAAGTGATTCTACTCCATCAATCACAAATGCATTAGAAGAAGCAAACCAAGCAGCATCTGAAGTAAAGGACGGAGAAAAGGAAATAGAGCTTACCCCACAAGGCGCTTATATAAGACATCTGCAACATGCCATTGCAGACAAATACGGTATCTCATCAACAAGTACAGGTCGTGATCCCAAAAGAAAGGTGGTGATATACAAATAACTATGTTAAATCATCCTAAATCAGTCAATATAACTACTAATAGGCAATATTATGTCGATTCTAATCACTATTGAAGGCGGAGATGGGTCTGGTAAGTCCACACAAGCAAGACTGCTATCACAAGCTTTAATTGACAAGGGCCATAAAGTTACCGCCTTGAGAGAACCTGGTGGAACAAATCTCGGTGAAAATTTAAGAGAAATACTTAATGACAACCAACAACAACATACCAATCTCACTGACTTATCTCAATTATACTTATTCCTTGCCGCAAGAGCCCAGCTAGTCACAGAAAGGATTAGCCCGATTTTAGCAGAACCAAATAACGTCGTTGTATGCGACAGGTATATAGATTCAACTGTTGCTTATCAAGGATATGGTGTCGGGTTTGATATTGATTTTATAAAACAGGCAAACCATTACGTTATAGGGAATTCTAAACCCAACTTAACAATATTGATCGATTGCCCTATAAACATTGCGCTATCACGAACCATGTCTCGAACAGAAAAAACTAGCAGGTTTGAAACAAAACCTAATGAGTACCACGAACGAGTGAGAAAAGGTTTTATAAAGCTAGCTAACGACAACCATGATAGATGGCGGATCATAGACGGGACATTGGATAAAAAAACATTATCTAAACAAATATTGTCATTAGCATTAGATGTAATCAACGCGCCCAATTCAAATATAAATTGATTGATATATCACTAAAAGCATTTTATGATTCTAATTAAGTGAATTCTTTGATTCTTAATCAATGTCCACCGTAGTTACCATTAATAATCGACTTTGGATTGCCCTCTACTAGTATTTTGGCTTTAGACTTTCCTATCAAACGGGCAGCCGCTTGATAGCCAACATCTAGATTAGGCGCCCTGCGACCAAAAGGCCTATGACAATCGGTTGCAATAACGTGAGCTAAGTCATTCCTCACCAACATTTCGGCAAAGAATTTTACTTCGCTGCCGAATTGACCTATTAAGCTTCCAGCAGTAACTTGGGATATCATTCCTTTTTGCACAAAATATTCTAACTTCATAGGATTTTTTTGGATAAGTTCGATTCTTTCTGGGTGGGCCAATACAGGAACCAATCCAATATTTTGCAATTCAGATAAAGCATCATCAACATAGTTAGGGTACCCAAAAAATGGTAACTCAATTAATGCAAATTTGGTTTCATTAATTGTCAAGGATTTACCCACTTCGAACATCATTGGCGTTTCTGAAATAAGATGATTCTCCATCCCCATCTTTAAACTAATATCTATGTTCAAGTTTTTTACTTTGTTTTTTAATGAATTAAGCAATTCTTGTGCATATTTAACTGATCTCTTTTCATTTACGTCTTTCATATGAGGTGTAGCAACTAATGTTTTAATCCCGTTACGATAAGCAGCAAAAATCAATTCTAAACTTTCAATATTAGTGCGCGGACCGTCATCTATTCCAGGCAATATATGCGCATGAAGGTCGTACATGTTTACGAACGAAAACTTATACGGCGAAAAGTTTCACCATATTGATAATCTTGGCCTGATGCAGCTCTAATTGCTGTTTCTTTAAGCCTTAAACCAACAGAGTCTCCATCTGATAATTGACTGGAATGTTGTTTCAATGCTGCGATTTTCATATCTATATATTCCGTTATATTAACTATCTCATTAGGGTTCTCAGACCCCCAAAATAAAATGTCTTTCACCTTATGTGTCAAAATCCCTTCCTCTTCATGTCTTGGGTAATACAAACGATCTCTAGCATAAGGATAAATTGCATCAATAACCACCTGTCCTGTAATCCTGTGATCCCTATGAATATAAAAATTCTGCCTCACAGGATCGGTACACAATACTACTTCTGGTTGATATTTCCTTATGTTTTTAACAACACGCTCTCTAAATTCGTTGGAATCTTCTAACTCACCATCAGGATATTTAAAAGATATAACATTCTTCAATCCTAATATTTCAGACGCTTTTTCCTGTTCAACCCTACGTATATCAGCTAATTGTCGAGATGTCATACCAGGTTCAGTTGAACCTTTATCACCATTAGTGCACACTAATAAAACGCCGTGTGCTCCTTCAGAAACCCATTTAGAGATAGTGCCTCCACAACCTAACTCAGCGTCATCAGGATGTGGAGTAACGACCATAAAACTTTTTGGAATATACATATAAAACCATCCAATACAATATTTAAAACTTCCATTGAAATAATAATCAAGCCTTGAAATTTTAACAGTTACCTAAAAAGGTATTGTTAGTGAATAAACCCTCTGATACACTGCCTCAGCTTATTATGTCCATTAAAACCAATATTATTAATATTACATACGAATGCATACCCCTTCTGTAATTAATACATTTGCCTGGGATAAATTGAAGTTATGGACAGAAATCCTAAACCACGGATTGGATTCTGATAACGATCTATACATCAATGAAAATTCTAAGGAATTATTTTTAAGTCAACCTGATATTGATCCGGAAAACAATTGCTTTATGGCTGAGATTGATAATATTACTGTTGGAGTTTTACGTGTCGCGTATGAAGCTAAAATCCATCGAGTCGTCTCAAATTTATTTGTAAATCCGCAATACCGAAAAATTGGTATCGGCAGACAGCTATTACAGACAGCGATTGACCGTTCGAGCCACTTGAATGCTCAAGTATTACATATCCAAGTAGCCGTTGATAATGATGCTGGGAGGTTTCTGTTAGAACAAGCTGGGTTTGCAGCTGTTAGGCGGTATTGGAAACTGACCAAGAAAAACAATGGGGTTCATCAAAATACGCTTCCAAGCGGATATCAGCTAAGGTTTTTCAATATAGATCAGGATGAAGAAGCTCTTACAGAATTACAAAACATATCATTTATGGACAGCTGGGGATTCAGCCCAAATACAGTTGAACAAATTAGTTCAAAAGCCAGGTTGAATGACTGGGAAAGCGGTGGCATCCTTATATTGCAAAATATAAACAACAAAATGGTGGGTTACAATTGGACACATCGACATAAAAAGCATAAATCTACTCATGGATATATCGGAATGACTGGAATTCATCCTGAATTGCGTGGTTTAGGCTTGGGGCGTTATATTGTTCAATCAGGAATCAATTACTTGAATTCTTTAAAAATACCGAATGTAACTCTAGAAGTAGACGCAAACAACATGCCAGCTAGGGAATTATATCTGTCATTAGGTTTTGAATTACTGGAAGAAACCATTTGGTACGAACTTAATTTAGCGAATTAAAAGTTAAACTATTTTGATGACTTTTTTAACTTCAAACTAAATTCACTAGACAGAGACATATAAAATTTAGCTAGATTTTTAGCCACATCTTCCCATCCACACTTCATTGCAATTGCGTTTGCTGATTCTCCCATAGCTTCTTGTAATGAAGGATTTGCCAATATTACTTCAAGCTTCTCAGCAAATGACTCAGCACACCTAAACGGAACTAAATAACCGGCTTCGCCATTCTTTATTAGATCCATTAAACCACCAACTCGTGACGCAACTACTGGGATTCCAGACGCCATGGCCTCAAGTGCTACTAATCCAAAACTTTCATAATATGAAGGGAATATCAAAACATCAGCTGCTCTGTAATAATCAGCTAACTCTGATTGACTAATTGATCCAATGAATTTAACTCTTTCAGAAATTCCCAAAGACCCTGCTAGGCTCTTTAATTCAAGGACAATATCTTCAGATGTTGAATCTCCTCCAACAACTGTCAAATTCACTATCTCCTGAGTATCAAGCTTTGAAACCGCTTCTATAGCTATATCTATACCTTTCAGCGGCTCTAACCTACCGGCATACAAAACCATTTTTGCTTTCGTTAATCCCAACTTATTTCTTGCTGCCGAACGGTCTCCAGGTTTAAAGACGTCAAGATCTACTCCAGGAGATATAACCCTGATTTTAAAGTTAGTGGAATTTTCATTAACCTTAAAATATAGTTCTTTTATATCGCTAACTTCGGATTCAGTCGAAACAACAATTCCGTGAGATTTGAGAATTGTTTCGCTCTCACTAGAAATCCTGTGCTCAGATTCTTTTTCCCCTACTTTTGCTTTCAATTTTAATTTAGCTAACGTATGAAAAGTTGACACAAGAGGAGAAGCCCACAATTTGGATAATTCAATCCCAGGATACCCAGATAACCAATAGTGAGCGTGAACTAAATCATATTCAATGTTTTCTCTTTTTTGAAAACGTAAAATGTTTCCCACAAATTCCGGCCCAGTATGATATAAATCTTCCTTTGTATGGCTGAGTTCGCCTGCTTTTATATGAATTACCCTAGCGTTAATTCCTAATGAAATAATTTCTTCATCATTAAGATCATGAACACGGGTATAGACGTCAGTCTTTATACCTAACTTTCCAAGGTGTTTTGCCGTTTCTTTTAGATATACATTCATGCCACCAGTGTCTTTCTCACCTAAACGCGCCACCGGACACCCATGCAAACTAAGAAACGCTACTCTATATTTCAAACAAGAGTCCTCTTTTCCAAATATTAATCACGTTGAGATCAACTTTTAAATCTATTATTGAGCGTAATTCTAATTTCTAATTATCAAAATGTTATGAATTGGTTCATCAACACCACCCAATTCATATTTGTAGCGCTCGGAACCCTTCAGGAAGTTAAATCTTGATCTGCCAAGTTCAATTGCTTGTTTTATTGTATAGGCTTTGTTAATAAGGCCAGCGCTAAGCTCACGATTCGAAGCATCGTAACCGCTATTGTAAAGCATAAAATCATTTTGATAATCGAAAACCAAGCACCCTGCAACTCTTTTTGAATTAAACTCTAAAAATGACAAGTTCAAATGATTACGTTCACATGCATTTTGAATTAACAATCTAAAAAAACCTTCAATATTTTTTGTTAAGAATGCTGATTTAGCATCACTTGTCAGGCGCATCAAATTAAAAAAATCATCTATATCAGTATCCGATGGTTTGGTTACAGATATATTTTGAACTTGACCCATGCTTTCAATACGCCGAATTTTGCGTCTTAATTCATGTCTGTGTTTTTTTCTTAATGATGAGACATAGAGATCCCATGAATCAGGCAGTTCTAATATTGGGGATACCGCAGACTGCTCAGATTCAATTGAATAATTTCTTTCCTTTGCAATTTCCTTCAATATGTTTATCTGTTGCGAATTATTTGAAACAGAAGGCAACTCTAGCGTTTTCCAGTCTTTTTCTGATATGTAATCAAAAAAAGCGGTTATCACTTCTCTTTCCATCCCCTTTTCAATGATGAGCTGTTGATAATCAAATAATTCCGAATCGCCTCCAAGAATAAAAGAGGATTTCTCTTTTAAGATGGGTACAACACCCGCCAAATCACCATTTTTACGAATTTCAAAGTTTATGAGTTCCTGATCATGCCCCAGTAATTTATACCAAGATTTTAAAAACCAATGAGAGAAAAACATGTGTGAACTATCAGATCTACTAAGCAGGCCGTCCCATTCTTTTACATTTAGGTCCTGAATGTAATTTCCATTTAAATTTACTTCATCAACATTTAGATGTGGAATTGACTCACCTAGTCTTTCGTATATATGCAAACCATAAAAGTGTTTCTAAATATATCGTTTTTATAATTTTTGCTATTATTGTGTATTGATTGAGAGCAATTGAATAATTGCACAAGTAATTTATACCAGCTCTTAACTTAATTATTCAACTTGAATACTAGTGTAAATAACCATAGAATTATACTTGATAATATTAATCATAATTGCTCTTTTTCTGTTTTGATTAGTTTATTTCACCCATCCTCAAGTATTTTCATCATTTCAAATCAAATGAACAAATTAAAAAGACTTTCTTATTAAATTGGAGAGGGAATTGAATATCTTAAAAACATCTGATCCTGAAATTTTTTCTGCTATAGGCAAAGAAGAAGAACGTCAACGAAAAAATATAAATCTAATAGCATCTGAAAATTATGCAAGTAAAGCTGTCATGCAGGCTCAAGGTTCGGTTATGACAAATAAATACGCCGAAGGGTATCCGGGAAAGCGTTATTACGGAGGTTGTGAACATGTCGATACAGTAGAGAATTTAGCCATACAAAGAGCCAAGATTCTGTTCGATTCGGAACATGCCAACGTTCAACCTCACTCAGGCGCTCAAGCAAATATGGCCGTATATCACTCACTGTTAAAACCCGGGGATGTTGTGCTTGGCCTAAGACTAGATCAAGGAGGTCATTTAACACACGGAAGTAAGGTCAATTTTTCAGGCAAGCATTACAATTTCGTATCTTATGGAGTTGATAAGGAAACTGAACTGGTAAATATTGACGAGGTTTTATCATTAGCAAAACAACATAAACCGAAAATTATCGTGGCAGGAGCAACCGCATATCCAAGAATATTTGACTATAGTCAATTCCGCGATGTTGCCGACGAAGTAAATGCAATATTAATGGTTGACATGGCTCATGTTTCAGGTTTGGTGGCAGCGAAAGTACACCCTTCTCCTATCCCTTACGCTGACGTGGTGACTTCAACTACTCACAAAACCCTGAGAGGCCCAAGGGGCGGCATGATTTTATCTAAAGAAATCCATGCAAAAAATGTGGATAGAGGAGTATTTCCAAACGTACAGGGTGGGCCTCTCGAAAACACAATTGCAGCGAAAGCTGTTGCTTTTAGTGAAGCAATGACTCTTAAATTTACAGAATACTCTGAGCAAGTAATTAAAAATGCAGTTACCCTTGCAAATGTTTTAGCAAACGGAGGTTTAAGAATTGTTTCTGGGGGAACAGATACTCATATGGTACTGGTAGATCTAAGGCCGATAAATATAACTGGCAAAGACGCAGAAGAAACATTGGATAAAGTTTGTATTACAGCAAATAGAAATGCCATCCCATATGACCCTCAAAAACCAAGAATAACTAGCGGGCTTAGACTTGGCACCCCTGCAATAACAACAAGAGGCTTTTTGAGAGAAGATATTTGTTTGGTAGGAGAACTAATTCTTAGGGCATTAAAAAACAAGAATAATGATTCTAAGCTTTCAGATATTCGTAATGATGTAATCAACCTTACATCAAAATTTCCTGTTCCAGGAATAGATTATTAGTGTTTTATAACACTAATATTTTAAGGCTTTGAGTGCATGATTAGCCGCTTCTTGCTCCGCATCGATTTTCTTCGATCCGGAACCAACCCCCATGACTTGTTCATTTATCACTACCTCAACAAAAAATGTTAGCTCATGCGGTTTTCCAGTAGACTCGACTGTTCTATATTCAGGTATAGGGCTGCCTCGGCTTTGTAAATACTCCTGCAAATATTTCTTGCTATTCTCAACCTCTTCACGCACATAAAGATATTTACTATACAGCTGTACAACCATCTTATGTGCCATTTCATAACCACCTTCAATGAAAACTGCAGCCACTATCGCTTCAAATGCTGCTGCAAGTATTGAAGGGTTATCTCTCCCAGATTGAGATATCAGTCCTTTTCCAAGAATTAAATATCGGCCTAAATTAATTTCTGCTGCTATTTTAGCCAAAGTAGCTCCATTAACTAACTTATCCGATTCTACAGTTAATTCTCCTTCATTCCATTCTTCATGTTTTTCATAAAGATAATTAGCCATTATCAAATCTAAGACTGCATCCCCCAAGAATTCCATTCTCTGATTCGATTCGTTGCGTTTAACGCCCATTTCATTAGTAGCAGAGGGATGAGTTAAGGCCATTCTTAATAGGTCACGGTTTTTAAAGTTGAATCCAAGTTTAGCTTCTATGTCATCAAATTTAATATTGTTCTTTATCACTACGCTAATTCACGTTTTTCGGCCAAGGTGGTTGAGGGCGTTTTATCTCACCAATATAATCTCTGTCACCAAACAGAGCCAGAAAAACATTAAAAGCTTTAAGGGCATCTTTTTCTGGAGGCATTAACGTTTTTACAAATACTGACTGTCCGTTTTCAAATACGAATGTCGGAGTGCCAAAAACACCATAATGCTCAACTGCTTCTTCATGATCTTCTTTAATCTCTAAGATCAAATCCGGATCTTCAAGGTCTAATAAAAGTTGTTTTTTACTAAGTCCACATTGCTCCGACACTTCTAAAAGTTCATCATATTTATCTAGGCGAATCCGTTTGCCCGAATGTCGAGATACATAAACATGTAGATTGAATTGCTCAAATAACTGTTGACCCTGACGCAATGCTGCTTTACCAATTTTATGAGCATACATGGATCGTCCTTGCTCTTCAATTGGTGATTGCCAAAACAACTTATGGTCAACATCATCTTTATTTGCGTCTAATACAAACGATTTCCAAGTGATGCTTAATTCCATCCCATCTCGTCTCACCTGATCCAGCCACACGGCTGCATTATAAGCAAACGGTCATATGTAATCATGGAAAATTTCAAGTTTTAACATCTGACATACCTTTCATTTTCTGAAAAAATCCTAACATTTAAAAAAGTAATGATACATCAACTGGCATAAGGAATCGTATAATGTGGTTTAACTTTTTTATTTAAATTGGGGGATTAATTAAATGTCAAAACCTAAAGTTGCGTATATAAGATCTGCTGCCTTAGATTTCTGGTCTGATAGCGCTGAATTATCTTTAACAACAAAAACCCTCGACCTAGTTGATCACGACCTTGAAATTCATATGGTGTCAAGCCAGGGCGAAATCATAGAAGCAGTAAAGGACGCAGACTTAATTATCGACGAAATGGTTCCACTAGGAAAATCGGTTATTCAACATATGAATAAAGCTCAGGCAATTATCAGTTTAGGACATGGATTTAATCATATAGAAGACCAGGCAGCTACCGACATGGGAATCATGGTAGCTAATTGCGCCGGATATTGTTCTGATGAAGTTGCTAATCACACAATAATGTTTTTGCTAGCGTGCAGTAAACGACTTCTCCAACTTGATAAATTAGTTAAGCATGGCGAATGGACTAGTACGACAGTAAAGAATCTTTTTCCGATGCCTGCCGTTTATGGGCAAACCTTAGGTTTGGTGGGATTTGGAAACATAGGGCGGCATGTTTCCAAAAAAGCAAAAGCTTTCGGCATTAATGTAAAAGTGTATGACCCATACTTGGAACCTTGGGTTTCCCAAGAATACGAAGTGGAAAGATTAGGGTCTTTGGAATCATTGGGTGCAGAATCGGATTATGTTTCTATGCATGTTCCATTAAATTCTGAAACACAAAACTTGGCAAATGCAGCCCTTTTTAAGAGCATGAAGTCTACTGGATATTTTATAAATACATGCAGGGGATCTACTCACAATGAGTCTGATCTAATATCCGCTTTGATTAACAAGGACATAGCTGGAGCAGCATTAGATGTTTTTGAAGTTGAACCTACACCAAAAAATAACCCTTTACTTTTAATGGATAATGTAATTGCCTCCCCTCATTCAGCCGGCACTTCAGACAATTCAAGTCGTGATGGAAGGGTAAGGCTTGGAGAAGAGGCAGCAAGAGTGTTAATGGGGATGTATCCTATGTCTCTGGTCAATCCATCTGTTCGAACCAAAATACCTCTTAGAAACCCAGCGAAGTCACTATAAGAATTATATAAAGACAATGTAAGATTAGTAACTCTTTAACCTGAGGTGCAGGTACTTTTATGGGACGGAGTAAGATTGTGAAAATGGAAAGGAAATAGATGTTCGACATACTAATAAAAAATGGCACCATTGTTGATGGTAGTGGAAATCCTAGAATCAAGGCTGACTTAGGAATCAAACAGGGGAAAATAGAAGCTATCGGTGATTTATCCAATACAGAGGGAGTTAATATCATTGATGCAACCGGCTTGGTTGTCTCACCAGGATTCATTGATACTCATGCCCATTCAGACGGCATTCTGCTGACTGATCCTCAGCATGCATCAGGTATAAGGCAAGGAATTACTACGGAAATTCTCGGACAAGATGGGCTATCATATGCACCCCTAAACTCAAAAAACTACCTAATTTATCGTCAATACCTGTCTGGGTTATTAGGCATGCCATCGCCAGATTTAGACATGAGTAGCGTTAAGGCTTTTAGAAAAAATTATCATAAAAAATGCGCCATCAATACTGCCTATTGTGTTCCGCACGGTGCTATCCGTCTTGAGACAGTCGGGTTTAATGATGTGCCCTTATTAGGTAAAGATTTAGAAAATGCAAAGTCGCTCGTTAGAGAATCTATTGAAGAAGGAGCTGTGGCATTAGCTACAGGTATGTCATATTACCCGAATAGCTGGAGCAATACTGAAGAATTAATAGAGCTATGCGGAGCAGCAGACGAGGCTGGCGGATTATATGTTACTCACCTCCGTGACGTAAACACGGAAAGAGGTTTTGAAGGTGGGGGCATAGAAGAGGCATTGGAAATAGGTCGCAAATCAGGAGTTAAGGTACATTTTTCGCATTTCAGAACAACAGCTGAAGATTTTGGGATTATGACGGCCGAAGAAAAAATCGGTCCGATCGACAAAGCCAAAAATGAAGTTGATTCAACACTTGAATTGTATCCTTATCCAGTCGGTAGTAGTTTTGCAATTATGACCTTAGATTCAATATCCCAAGATGGCGGAACTGAAGCAATTCTTGATCGCTTAAAAGACCCAGTAAAACGGAAAATAGTCTCAAAACTTATCGATACTTATGACTCTAGATCTTTAGATAAGCTCGTATTTACTCATCTGCCAAACAACCAAGACCTTGAAGGAATGAGCATCACGGATATATCTTCAACTACTGGGATGACAAGAGGTCAGATTATATGTGATTTATTAATCAAAGAGGATCTACAAGTAGGATTTAGATCCATCCCTCCTGAAAGCCCGGCTATTTCGCGACATCTTATGAAAGATCAAATGTATTTTTTATCCAGGCCTGATTATATGCTCGGCTCTGATCAAATATCCTTAGGCGGGTTACCTCATCCACGGGCATATGGAGCATTCCCTCGCTTCTTAGGACGATACCTCAGACAATTGCCTGACGTTATGACTTTAGAAACTATGATACATAGGATGACTCATAACGCAGCATCAAGGTTTGGTTTAAAAAATAGAGGCCTATTAAAAGAAGGTTACTTTGCCGATATAGTTGTATTTAACCCAGATACTATAATTGATACAGCTACTTTTGATGACCCCAAACAATTCCCTGTTGGAATCCCCCATGTAATAGTGAATGGTGAATTTGCGGTGAGAGACGATTCATGTACAGGTATTTTAGCCGGGCACGCAGTGCCATAATTATCAATATTGCAAATATTGTTCCGACAACACTGACCTACCAAATAAAAATTAGAGGTATTTAATGTCTGGAGAATTGAATTCAGAGCTAATAGAGCTGAGAAAAAGAATAAGGCATTCTGCTGCGCACGTGCTAGCAGACATTGTTACTCGTAAATATCCAGACATTCGCATTGGAATTGGACCACCAACTGACGATGGTTTTTATTATGACTTTTTGACTGAAAAAACATTTTCAGAGGAAGATCTAGAGCAATTTGAAAAAGAAATGCAAGCGGTAATCGATGAGGATCTCAAATTTATTTATCGAGAGTACGAAAGAGAAGAAGCTAACTCAATTAATGCAGAACAACCACTCAAGCTTGAATTAATCGCCGATATTCCAGATGGCGAAGTAATTTCCACGTACACTCATGGAAAATTTGAAGATTTATGTGCAGGACCTCATGTTGAATCCACAGGGCAGATCAAAGCCTACAAGCTATTAAATGTAGCAGGGGCGTATTGGAGGGGTGATGAGAAGAACCCTATGTTACAACGGATATATGGTACAGCATTTGAAACCTCAGCCGAGCTCGAACAACATCTTACTAATATTGAAGAGGCCAGAAAACGCGACCACCGGGTTCTTGGTAAACAGCTAAACCTTTTTTCTATATCCGAAGACATTGGTCCAGGTTTAGTTATATGGCACCCTAAAGGCGCAACAGTCAGAGGTATCGTTGAAGACTTCTGGAAATCTGAACATGTTTCTGCTGGATACTCTTTGATTTATACCCCTCACATTGGAAAATCAGATTTGTGGAAAACTTCAGGTCATTTAGAGTTTTACTCAGATAATATGTTTGCCCCTATGGATATGGATGGACAACATTATTACCTCAAACCCATGAACTGTCCCTTTCATATGACCTACTACAAAACAGACTTGAGAAGTTACAGGGACCTCCCAATAAGAATTGGCGAACTAGGAACCGTTTATCGATATGAAAGAGGTGGAGTATTATCCGGGTTACTTAGAGTGAGGGGGTTAACCCAAGATGATGCACATATATTTTGTCGTGAAGACCAGGTACAAGAAGAAGTTAATCAAGTATTGAACTTAACCTTTTATCTATTAAAAACTTTTGGTTTTGATGATTACCGAGTGATGTTGGCCACGAAACCCGAAAAAGCCGTTGGGGAGGATGCCAAGTGGGAAATTGCTACTCAAGCTTTAAAAGATACTTTGGACTCAAGGGAAATAGACTATGAGGTTGATGATGGAGGAGGTGCATTCTATGGTCCAAAGATAGACATACATATCAAAGATGCAATAGGCAGATTATGGCAGGTCACCACAGTTCAATTTGACTTCAATTTACCTAATCGATTTGAACTTGAATATGTTGGAGATGATGGAGCGAAACATGAGCCGTTTGTTCTCCATAGAGCCTTGTTAGGCTCTATGGAAAGGTTCATGGGTATTCTAATTGAGCATTATGGAGGAGCATTCCCGACATGGCTTGCTCCAGTACAGGCAATAATAATACCAATTGCAAGTCGCCATGAGGACTATGGGATTAAAGTTAAGAATCAAATGGCAAATGCGGGAATAAGGTGTCACTTAGACGACCGGAACGATAGGATGGGGTCAAAGATCCGCGATGCCCAAGTTGAAAAAATTCCCTACATGCTCGTGATCGGAGATCGTGAAGCAGACGCAGAAAGTGTTTCTGTAAGACATCGATCTGGTAAAGACCTTGGGACTATGCCAATAAACACCATAATCAATACGATAGCTGATGAAGCTAAACTAAAAAGCTAGATTTATTTTATAGATATACTTTAAGCAAAATGATATGCTATATGTTAACCAATCCCAAACATAAATTGGCGATTGATTTGTACTAAAATTTTCTCAGTATCAAGGAGCATCAATATAGCTAAAGACTATCGAGTAAACCAGCGTGTGAAAGTCCCGGAGGTTAGACTAGTAGACGAGAAGGGAAATCAACTAGGTGTAAAATCCGTAAGAGATGCAATTACACTAGCAGAAGGGCGAGGACTTGATCTGGTTGAGGTTGCACCGTCGGCGTCACCTCCCGTATGCAGAATTATGGACTATGGTAGATTTCGATATGAAATCGATCGAAAAGAGCGGAACGCTAGAAAGGTACAGAAAGCTAAGTCCAATACTGAAATTAGAGAAGTTAGGTTAAAAACAAGAATAAGTGTACATGACCGTACTTCAAAATCTAATCAAGTGAAAAGATTATTGACTGAAGGAGCAAAAGTTAAAGTAAGCGTTATGTTTAGAGGACGAGAAATCACCCACCCAGAAGTGGGAATGGAAGTTCTCAAAGCAGTTGCAAAAGACTTAGGGGAAGAAGCTTTGGTAGAAAAAGCTCCTTCTTTTGAAGGAAGATTTTTAACAATGGTTCTTATCCCAAATCGACAAAAACCTAACACGACTGGCCAATCTACTGCCTCACTTGTAACAAGTTAGAAAGCGAATAAAAAATTGCCTAAGATGAAAACACATAAAGGTGCAGCCGCTCGTTTCAGAATAACGGGGACAGGTAAGCTTGTTAGAATGAAAGGCCATCGAAGTCACCTTCGTAGAAAGAAGGCTGCTAAGGTAAGGCGTTTGTATTCAGGAAAACTTCCTGTATCCGCAGCAGATCAACCCAGATTAAGAAGGTTGCTACCGTATGGGCTACCTTAAAGCAATCTATTAAATATAACAGAAATTAATTATGACTAGAATAAAACGTGGCGTTACCAAACGCAATAGACATAGAAAAATACTTAAGGCAACTAAAGGACATAGAAGTGTGAGGCACTCTCTCTATAGGAGAGCTCATGAGTCCATGATCCACGCTCTATCGTACGCATATGCGCATCGCAAAGCAAAGAAAAGTGATATGCGAAGGCTGTGGAATATTCGTATAGGGGCTGCAGCCCGTGAAAACGGGATCTCTTATAGTCAATTTATTCATGGATTAAAGCTATCAAGTATAGATATTGATAGGAAAATGCTGTCGGAATTAGCGATACTGGACTCCAAAGTTTTCAGTCAACTCGTTATTAAAGCAAAAGAACAACTACCTGTAGCTAGCTAATTTTCATCTAGCAATAGTTTTATGTCATTTGCTAAGTCTTCAGGATCAAAAGGAAGAGTAAACACAGATCTGGCATGCCCTGTCCGATCAATTATATAAACCGGGCCTTGATGGGTTACGGAATAGTTTTGTAATAGCTCTATTTGAAACTCATCTTTAGATGCCGATTCACTTAAACTTGTATCTACTTCTTTAACCGCTGTTGAGACATAATATGCATCCCACACAGGTTTCAACTCGGCTTCTGTTCCTACGAGATATTTCCATTTGTTCACCATGCCATAATCTTGCAAGAATTTCTGAGTATTATTTAGGGTATCTCCTCTAGGATCTACAGATATAAGTAATGTCGAAATTTCATCAGTCTGATCAACTAAATATCTTTCTGAATCTTTTAACTTAAGTGCTATTGATGGACATATCTCATTACATGATGTGTAAACAAATGTAAGAACAACCACTTTGTTTTGAAACTCTGACAGTCTGACACTTTGTCCAAATTGATCCACAAGACTAAAATCCATTGCTTTAGGTGATTTTGAAAGGACTGTTCCCAAAAAAGTATTATCCCTTACTGAGTTGCACCCAGGCATGATCAATAAAACTACAATCAGGTAAATAAATCTAAGTTGAAGATTTAATCTAAATATTTTTACAGCCAAGATTAACTATCTATTTAAGTAGCTGTTTGTTTTTCAAAGTAATTTTGCAATAAAAATGCAGCTGCAGGAACCAAAACTACTAGCGCCATCCCTAAAATTACAGCTCCCCATTCATGAAGACCCGTGGTTTTATAAAGCAATATGAAAATAAATCCTATGAGTCCACCAATGATAGCAACACAAATTACTGAAATTAATGGTATAAGTATTGCCATCTTAATCTGATCAAAAACCATTTCCACTCCCTAACAAGAATTTATTTTTTACTATTAAGAGTTTACACTACTTATAAAGTTCGATGATGTCTTATTTTTAATAGAATTAATTTCAATCTGTTTTTTTTTGAAATTTTTTGTATTATCAAGTTCATTATGAGCCCATCTCAAAAAGATACGAATGAAAAGAAACATAAACAACATCCCTCCACCAACCTTCATTACTAACCCTCCAATCTGTTGATCCTGAAGATTACTTAAACTCCACACTGCTGGCGCCTCTACGTAAAATTCATATAATGGTGCATCTGAAAATGTAATAGGAGCAAATACAAGAATTTGTGCTATAGCAAGTCCAAGCAAATACAACATCTTGGCGGGCTCAGGCAAAGGAGGTAGCTCTTCAGAAGAGCTCATCAATGGCCACCACATCATCATAGCTGTGGAAATAAACATTAGATGCTCTAATACATGAATAGAATGAAAATCTACTGAAGTTGCATATAAGGCAGGGAAATGCCAAAACGAAAATGTTAAGTTAAATGCACTAAAAGTTACAATCGGGTTTGTTAACAATCTTAAAATCCATGCGAAACTTTTTATTTTCATGATTGGCTTGAATACCCAACCAGGAATCCCAGCAATCATCAAAGGAGGAACTATTAAGGTAAGCAGAACGTGTTGAATCATATGTGCTGAGAAAAGGTATTTATCGCTTAATTCGTGTAATGGAGATATTAAAGAGAATAAAATTATCAGTATTGATGAAACAAACATCAAAATTTGTTTTGATGTCACCGGGGTATCTGATAGTCGATATTTTATTCTTCCAGGACCTATTATGAACAAATATAAGCCCAATAGAATAGTAAGCCCAATTAGAACATCGGGATGAAAATGCCATTTTGTCCAAATTGAAGACCAGAATCCAGTAAAATCAAAATAGGCCATGTCTATGAAACCCCATCTATCACCATTGAGTGAATTGATCTATCCTGCGTTAAACCATCCGAAAAGAGCCATTAAAGCGAAAATAACACCGATTGCTAAAAATAAACCTGTTAAGAATAATGTGCTAAAAAGTCTGTGATCATACTTAAGATGCATATAAAACATAATTACAAGAGCAAACTTTACAACCGACAAAACAGCCAATACTGGAATGATTCCGTAACTCAACCATTCAAAGAAAAATACTACTACTTCAAGCCCTGTAAGTAAGCATAGTGCCACAGCCACTTTGAAATATGTTACGGCTGAGGGGTGCTCGGAATGAGAAGTATCAACCTTAGTGGAGTCAGATGCTTTGTTTATATTCTGCATAGCCATTGTTATGACGGAAACCCTTCAAATACTCCAAATAGGTAAACAACCGCAAAAATAACAATCCAGACAACATCAACAAAATGCCAATATAAAGCTGCCAAATCCGTGTCTAGATGCCTCTCTGGTGTCACTCCTCCCTTTTTGAATGAATACAAAAATAAAGACATAAGCCATATGACGCCTATTGTCACGTGGGTTCCATGTAACCCGGTAAGTACAAAGAATGTTGTACCAAACAGGTTGGTTTTGGGAGTTAAGCCATGTTGAGCATCGTAATGATCAACGCCATCTTTACAGTTTTTATCAAACAATCCCTGTTCATAATCAGTTAAATCTACAGGGTTAATACAATCAATATGCACATGGTGATTTGCAAATTCATAAAACTCAAAAGTCTGAAAACCCAAAAAAGTGCTCCCTAAAATGACAGTCGAAAGTATCCATGTCCTATAGCCTTTCAGGGATCCTTTTCTCAATGCAGCATAAGCTAACACCATACTCATACTGGACATTAAAAGCACAAAAGTACTGACAGTTGTGACAGGAATACTAAATACATCTAACGGCATTGGGCCGCTCAAACTCTTACCCTTGTACACAAGGTATGTGGCTATCAATGTAGCAAAAAACATACAGTCTGAACCAAGAAAAACCCACATTAGTATTTTTCTGTGATTCAAACCCGTTGTAGTTTGATGCTCACTTTCATGATTTGAAGCTGTGGCTTCTGCCAAAATTTTCTCCGTATCTTTTGTTTGACTTTATTTATATTTTACAGTTTATGTTTTCTATTTTCAGTCAGGGTCATTCACTGGTTCGAATGACCAAGAATATACGCCTACCATCATAATTACTAAACCTACAATGGCTACCGGATAACTATAGATCAATCCATACCCACCAATGAATATACCGATTGCTGATACTAACGGCCAAAATGATGGTTGTGGCAAATGTATTTCACCTTTTTCGTTTGACCCTACAGATGGAGATTGTTCTCCTAAAAGGCCTCTTTTACGTGCCCACCATTCGTCTACGGTGTGAACTTCTGGTATTACCTCGAAGTTATATTCAGGCGGTGGAGATGATATAGACCACTCCAATGTCCTGGCGTCCCAAGGGTCACCTGGAGCTTCCTCGCCTGAGCGCCAGCTCTTTACTATATTATGCAAAAACAGTAATACAGAAATTACAACTAATATTGAGCCTGACGTCTCCAAAGCATTCAAGGCCGTCCAGCCCATTTCACCACTATATGTATATATTCGCCTAGGCATTCCATCCATGCCAACAAAATGCATTGGGAAGAATGTTATATTCTGGCCAATGAATAGCAAAAAGAACTGAACCTTTCCGAGTTTCTCGCTAAACATTCTGCCAGAAAATTTCGGGAACCAATAATACAATCCTCCAAAAATGCCCATCATCGCTCCCCCAAATAAAACATAATGGAAGTGAGCTACAACAAAGTATGTATCCTGCTGTTGTGCATCAGATGAAGACATAGCATGCATTACTCCGCTAATGCCTCCAATAGTAAAAGTTACTATGAATCCGATGGCATAAAGCATCGGCGTAGAAAACGTAATCGAACCTTTCCACATGGTAAAAATCCAGTTAAATATCTTTATACCAGTTGGTATTGCTATTGCCATAGTGGTAATAGTAAAGACTGAATTAGGTATTGGGCCTAAGCCAACAGTAAACATATGATGGCTCCATACCAGCCATCCCATAAAAGCTATAATCGCTCCGGCAAGAATAACTGTAGAGTAGCCGAAAAGAGGTTTTTTTGAAAATGTCGGTAGGATTTCCGACACAATGCCCATTGCGGGCAAGATTAAAATATACACCTCTGGATGCCCGAAGACCCAAAATAGATGTTGCCACAATACTGGGTCTGCTCCAGCAGGCGCAAAAAAGAAATTGGTGCCAAAGCTACGGTCAAACATCAATTCAATAAGTGCAACTGTTATCACTGGAAATGCTAGAACAAGCAATATCGCAGTTATGAAAGTCATCCAAGTAAACAAGGGCATTCTCATTAACGTCATTCCAGGTGCTCTCATATTAATTATTGTCACTATAAAATTAAATGAGGCCGCGAGAGAAGCTATACCCAACACCTGTAACCCAACAATCCAGAAATCCATTCCATGACCGGGGTTATATGCAACTGAGGTTAATGGAGCATAAGAAAACCAGCCGGAATTGGGCGCAGAACCAAACAACCAACTACTATGCAAAATTATTGTTCCCGCTAGAAATACCCAATAACTAAACGCGTTCAACCTTGGGAACGCAACATCCCTAGCCCCAATTTGTAAAGGAATTAAGTAATTAAAGAACGCCGCGCTAAGAGGCATTATCGCAAGGAATATCATCGTAGTTCCATGCATAGTAAACAGCTGGTTATACACTTCCGGAGTTATTATGTCTGCATTCGACCCTGATAACTGGGCTCTAATCAAAATGGCCTCGATCCCGCCAATAAGAAAATTAATAAATGCTGTCGCACCATAAAGTAGACCAATTTTTTTATGGTCTATCGTGGTTATCCAATTCCATATGCCAGTCGGATGCAACGGGCGTTTGATCATAGGGATGAGTAGAGTAGTCATTTTAAACTCCTCAGATATGCCGCCAAAGCGGTAATTTCAGGATCACTAAGCACTTTATCTGGGTCATTATAAACCGATGCGTTTTTCGACATAATATTACCCGGCTTTACTTCATCAGGATCAGTTAACCATGAGATTAAGTTTTCGTGCGTGTTGTCCATTATGCCTGATAGCATATGCAGACGACTCGCAAAATGAGTTAGTTCAGGCCCCACTTCACCATATGCTTTTTGACTTCCTCTAATAGTGTGACACGCGTAACACCCAGCTTCGGATGACATAAACAGATCGTGTCCTTGCTGAGATAACGGGTCAGATGGTTTAATGGCATCAAGCAACTGACTTGCTACCCAAGCATCGAATTCCTTCCTAGATTCAACAACAACCTTAAAGCGCATCAATGCGTGTGACTCTCCACAAAACTCGGCGCACTGGCCATAAAAGATGCCTTCTTCGTTAGATTGAAACCACATAGTGTTCTCATTATTCGGTATCATATCGACTTTTCCAGCCAGTTTTGGAACCCAAAAACTATGAATTACATCCTTCGAGTCCAATTCAATATTAATCACCTCTCCAACTGGAATATGCAGCTCATTAGCAGTAACAACCCCTAATTCGGGAATATCAAATCGAAACCACCATTGATTGCCTGTAACCCTAACTACCAAAGCGTCAGGTTCAGGAGACACTGTTGTGTCCCATAAAGAATTAATAGTTGGAACGGCTACAGCTATCAATAGTAGAGCTGGAATAACAGTCCAAGCAATTTCAAACGTACTATTTCCATGAATTTGCTCTGGGTCGCCTTCGTTTTCACTTCTTTTTCGATATTTAAAAGTAAAGTATGCTAACAATGCCATGACAATCACAAAAACAACTATGCCAGCGTAGCTTATGATATAGAAAATTAATGCCTGGGACTCTGACACAGGCCCTACGGCATCGAAAGGCGATTGAGGATGGTCATTGGTACATCCAAAAATAAGAGCCAGAATAATTCCAGCCAATAATACAAAACTATACTTGGCAAATTGTCGATTAATTGTCGGCATTATGCGAAAAAAAAGACTCCAGAAAATATCTTAGTAAAGGATGCCGAGCGTTGCTACGGCTACATACAAAATCTAGCTGACGGCATATAGATTGTCAAGTATTTCACAATCTATTTAAACTTATCTAAGCAGCGTCTTAATGACTAAGATCATTTATTACAATATCCTGTCCCCGTTACCTCACCATTTAGTAACCTATATTGTTACTGAGGCATCTATCATTACAAAGATGAATAAAAGGGCAAGGTATGCTAGTGAGTATAAATAAGCTGGTTTAGCTTTTAGTATCCCTTCTGACCTATATAACTGTATCGCGTAATACAAATATCCTAGACCCAAACATGCAGCTGCAACTCCATAAATCCAACCGACCGACCTAGTCACGACCATCATCAGAGTTAAAGCTAGTAGTAGTACTACGTACAAAACTATTGCCTTCTTAGTTTCAGCATCTCCTCTCACTACTGGCAGCATCGGTATGCCGGCTTCAGCATAATCATCTTTAATCATAAGTGCCAAAGCCCAAAAATGTGGAGGAGTCCAAAAAAACACAATCGCAAACAAATATACTCCACCTAATCCAATATCCCCGGTAACTGCAGCCCAAGCAATTAAAGGAGGGAATGCACCAGCAGCGCCTCCAATGACAATATTCTGCGGTGTGTTTCTCTTTAGGCCTATCGTATAAACAAACACATACACAAGGGTAGCTGCTAAAGTGAGAATTGCGCTAAGCCAAGTGGCAAGTGAAACCAATAGGACGAATGCAACCACATTTAACAATATTCCAAATATTAGTGCATTTCTGGGTAGTATCCGTTTGCCCGCAACAGGCCTGGATTTAGTTCTCTTCATGATATTATCAATATCACGGTCAAGAAAGTGATTAATAGCATTAGCCCCACCAGCAGCCAATGAGCCAGCAAATAAAACTACCCATACAAGCTGCCATTGAGGCAACCCCTTGGATGCCAAGAATAATCCACCTAAAGCTGTTATCAATAGCAAACTAATGATTTTAGGTTTGGTCAAAGCTACGTAGTCTTTAATTATATTTTTAATAAAAATGTTTTGCATAGTATGTTAATTCAGGAGGAAAACTCACCATATATATTGCTAATTTCTTTCGCTTCTATTTTTTTCTCATTTACAGGGTCTCTTGAGACAAACACTATAGCAAATAAAATACACGCTGTAAGCCAAACTAATGTGCCTCCAATAAGATGTATAGCTCGCCATCCTGGAGCAAACCCTGTCCAGACTAAGGCAGCCCCAAATAATACCTGGATGATCATAAAAACAAACAAGGCTATCCCCACTTTCCCAGCTCCGTGAATCCATTCTCGCATTCGCCAAATCCATAAAAACGCTAACGACATCAATACTCCAGACACAATGCCAATCAATCTATGTCCCATATGAATTGAATAACGACTATTTCCTTGAGGGAAAATGCTTCCATTACAAAGCGGCCATGTCCCACAAGCGGTCCCCGCGTCCAAACCGACCATAATTGATCCAGACAAAATTAAGAGAAATATAGACAATAGCATTCCAAACATGTAAACAGCTCCGCTTGCCATAGATCCTTCTGTAGGACTATTCATACCGTATCGCTTAAAGTCCAATGAGGATATGAACGCAAAAGCAAGGCTACATATAACTCCTTCAGCAACCGCAAGGTGAATCAAACGAAACCCCCAGCCTAATTCACTAAAGACTGTGGCTGCCCCGAAAGCAGCTCCTGCTATAACAAATATTAACGCGGCAATCGATGACCTGAATATCCAAGAATCATTCCTGTGTAGCCGCCATGCATAAATAAAAATTATCAGTATTAATACTATAAGTACTGCTCCTGAAACCCTATGGGCATATTCGAGGGCAACTTCAATATTAAATGAAGGAACTAATTGCCCATCACACAACGGCCAATCGTCTCCGCAAGCCATCCCTGAATCAGTTACTCTAACGAAACCTCCCAAAGACACCTGGATAAAAGCGGCTATTAAACCTAAAATAGTTAAGATACGAAAATTTAATTCGCCTTTATCGGATGGTGGCTTTATTTGCGATATAGGTTTTTCCAATTTAACTTACGCGCTCCAAGAAATAAAAATTTATATGGCTTACAGTACATTGTACAGTTGATATAGAAGGCAAGTTCTAGCATACCTCCAAATAATGGCCCGCTAGCTCAATGGCAGAGCAACTGACTCTTAATCAGTAGGTTCCCGGTTCGAGTCCGGGGCGGGTCACACGAGAGTAAATATACAAAAGATCTGTAAACACATATTTTACCAGAGTAAAAACATAGTTTGTGAAAGTAAATGAATCAATATGCATAAGGTTTTAGCATTAGCAGGGGGAGTTGGTGGAGCAAAATTAGTTTTTGGTTTATCAAAAATCCTTGAACCACCAAAACTTTCAGTAGTAGTAAACACAGCAGACGACACTGTGTTTCATGGTCTATATGTATCTCCAGATTTAGATACCGTCATGTATGCTCTTTCAGGGCTAACTAATAAAACTACAGGCTGGGGCATCGAAGGAGATACTTTTAAAACTTTATCAGCCCTAGAACGTCTCGGCGAAGAAACTTGGTTTAAGCTAGGTGATTTAGATTTTGCGACACATATAAAAAGAACTTCAATATTAAACAGTGGGAAATCTTTAAGCCATGCCACTAACGAACTCGTAAAAAGCTTAGGTATATTGCATGATTTAATTCCAATGAGCGATGACCCCGTTAGAACAATTGCAATAACTGAAACTAAAGAGCTTGAGTTTCAAGATTATTTCGTTCGACAAAAATGTAACCCAATAATAAAAAAAATTAGATTCGATGGAATTAGAAAGGCTAAACCCACAAAACAATTCATTAAAAATATATCTGAATCAGAAGCAATAATAATATGTCCTTCTAACCCAATCGTAAGTATTCCTCCTATTTTAGAATTGCCAGGCATCAAAAAATTAATTAGTAATTTCAAAGGTAAAAGAATCGCTGTTAGCCCAATAGTTGGCAGGCAGGCAATAAAGGGCCCTGCTGCAAAAATGATGAGGGAACTAAAAGAGGATGCTAGCGCAACAGGAGTTGCGAAACATTACAAAGGACTTTGCGATTTATTTATTATAGACACAGCTGATTCTTCAGAAGCAGAAGCAATTGAAAAACTTGGTATGGAAGTACATATTACATCTATAATCATGAACTCAAGCCAGGAGAAAATTAACTTGGCTCGCGAAGTAATTAACTTGATTGACTCTTAAAACCCAATGAATCCAAATGCCCTACTCTGTTACTAATAAAATACAAACAATTATACCGATGAAGCCTCTTTTTAAAGCAAAGAGTCGTTTAAAAGGTAATGTTGATTCTCTATCTAGAAGAGCAGCAATTCTAATGATGTTGAATAGAGTCATTAAAGCCGTAAACCAGAATGCTGAAACCAATTGTGTCATATTAGGTGGTGACACTTTGATCCATAAACTAGCAAAGTCTCATAATGTCCAATGGGTTCCCGAAAAACCTTCAACCAATAGTTTAAACGACAGCTTATGGGAAGCTATGATAAGCGCATATACCTTGGGTGCGGAGGCAACATTATTCTTGCCAGGTGACCTCCCTTTAATAAATACATCTGATATTCATGAAATATTTTTAGCTAGTGAATCTCTAAAAAATACCGTATTAGCTAAAGCAACAAAAGATGGAGGCACAAACGCATTGCTTCAGCCCGCAGAACACGCTTTTAAGCCTATGTTAGGATGTCTAAGTTTTTCTAAACACAGGAAGTGGGTATTAGACAAATCTATTCCCTTCTCAGTTGTTGACACTCCTGGACTTCAATTTGATCTAGACAGCGATTCAGATTATGAGTGGGCCCTACAAAATGTAAAAGGATTTAAAAGCGAGACCACTCATTGGATGAAATGGATATTGAAAACCTCAACTTAAACCAACTTAGTTAAGATATGCGTATTTCTTCAAAAGTCACCTTATTTTCTTCAACAAGTCGTTTAATTTTACGTTGTAATGAAGTCATCTGGCTGGATGAAGTTTTAAATTCCATTAAAATCACTTTGTTTTCTTCAAACTGTATGCCATCTATAGGTGATCCAATAAATCTAAACTTTGCAGGGTCATAGGGGTAGTTTGATGCCCAAGGCATGAATTGCTCGGCAATTTGCCCATATTTTGTACTTTGACTTTGTTTTTGAGATTTTAAAGATGATATATACCTCTTCAAACTAAAAACATGACGTAATGATATTAAAAACAACATTCCTAAAATCAAAATTGCTATGAAAAGTAAAATTGTAAATTGATCCATTATGTTCTCCCATAAAATGATACCCATTCTGGGTGCAGGCAAGTTTATAATAATAAAAGTGAATATCTAATACATCTATAAGCTTAAATTGACAGAATATATTTGCACAATTGAACTAATGTTGTAACTGTAAAATTTAACTTCTTATTTTGACGTTATAAAATTAAACTTTATGATAAAGAGACAATTTAAAACCAGGATTGCCAGACATCGCATAGAAAGATATTTCCTCAATAACTACAGAGTGAGAATCACTTTCCCTGTTATGTGGGTTATAGGCTTATTACTGTTATCTGGTATTTTAATAGGATCTATAGCATCAACTGGGATAATAACTTCGTCGCGTTTTAATAACAAAGAAACCACACTTTATGATGAAGGGTTAATTGACAGAGTAGTAAGTCAATCTTCTAATGCTGTAGTAGAAATAATCGTAAAAAGGCCCAATACTTCTACTGATAGCGGTACAGGTTTTATATTGGATAAAGATGGACATATAGCTACTAATGAGCATGTGATTCATGGCGCCACTAACATACAAGTATCTCTAAAAGACGGGACGATATTACTTGCGAAACAACTTGGGGTTAGTCAGTCAGATGATCTTGCACTTTTAGCTGTTAATCCGCTAAAAGTTGCACATATTGAACCTCTCAAATTAGCAAATTCTGACTTAGTTAAAACTGGCCAATTAGCACTTGCAATTGGTAATCCATTGGGAATGAGGAATTTTTTGTCGGTAGGAGTCGTAGCAGGTATAGGTGATAGTCCACCAATTTTAAGAGATTCTAGAATCTCTCCTGCGCTACAAAGACCAATCCCAAATATGATATGGACAGATGCCACTTTATTACCGGGGAACTCAGGAGGGCCGCTCCTCAATTCATCAGGAGAAGTTATAGGTATCAATTCTGCAGTTCACATAACTTACCAAGGCGATCTTGGCATTGGATTTGCAATACCCAGTAACATACTAATCGAGCTACTTCCAAATCTTAAATTGCCAAATGTGATTTCTCGACCTTGGCTTGGAATATCTGGCGTTACATTAACTCAAGAAGCTATTAAACAGATGGATTTAAACATTAAATCCGGTGTTTATATTTGGGATATATATCCTAAAAGTCCTGCTAGCTTAAATTCTCTTATCCCTGATGCAAAAAACGGCTCTATGAATGGAGATATCATTATTAAGGTAGATACTGTGAAAGTTAAATCAGTGTCCGAAATGGTAGATTACTTGAATTCTTTAAAACCAGGAGATTTAATTACTTTAACAATAATTCGTGACTCAAAGTTGATTGAGATCAAGATTATACTAGGGTCTTGGCCTCCATTAAGTTAATGATGACACACTTAAAAATCAAAAACCAGCCGATGATTCAGCTGGTTTTTAATTTTTAATAATATTAGAGCGGCTTAGAAATCTTTTTCTATTTCCGTTATAACTTTCTTGGTCTGGTCTACAACAAAGTCTATTTCCTCTTTCGTAATAGTTAGAGGAGGCGAAAACGGCATAGTTTGATCCATTCCTCGACCTAGTAATGAATGCTGCTCCATAAGTTGACCCAATCTAGAATCAAAATTACCTTCGAATTTCTCAAAAGTTTTCTCATCTTTACCAAATTCAACTGCTGCAAGTAAACCCATACCACCTCTAACATCAATTACTGTTCGAAATTCAGCTTTGAGTTCTTGAAGGCTTTCATATAAATACTTGCCATTGTCAGCCGAATTCTGAACTAGATTTTCTCGTTCCATAATTTCAAGGTTCTTTAATCCTGCAGCGCAAGATGGAGGGCTACCTCCGAAAGTGATTAGATGTTTAAATGTCTGAGAGCCTTCTCCTTCCATTGCCTTTCCTACTTTACTAGAGGCAATTGCAGCGCCTATAGGTAAGTACCCACTAGTTAAAGCTTTGGCAACGGTCATTATGTCTGGCTTGACACCCCAATTCTCAACTGCAAACATCTTGCCTGTTCGGCCAAAACCGTTAATTACTTCATCACAAATCATTATCACGCCATACTTATTGCAAATCTCTCTTATAGTAGGCCAATATTCTGGATGTGGTACATGAATGCCAGAAGCGGCTGATATAGGTTCCCCAATGAACGCAGCAACACTATCAGGGCCTTCATTTATAATTGTTTTTTCTAAATCATACGCGTACTGCATATCCCAATCACCAGGCATGGTGCGATAAGTAACCCCAGGATTCGATATGCGGATATTACCAGGTACGAGAGGACCATAATCATTTGGCCTGTTAACCGAATTAAAGCCTAATGACATACATAAATGTGTCGCTCCATGATATGAATTTTGGCGAGATATAACTTTCCATCGCCCTCTTTCACCTAGATTATATTGATATTTTTTCGCCATTTTAATAGCGGTTTCAACTGCCTCTGAGCCCCCAGATACAAAATACACCCTGCTTTCAGGGTCAGGAGTTAAACTTGCCACTTTGGAAGCAAGCTTGATAGTTGCTGGAGCAACAGTACCACCTGGGGAATAGCTAATGTCTAACATCTGTTCATACACAGCATCAGCAATTTCTTTTCTTCCATGACCAATATTCTTAAGCCACATGCCAGAAATTAAGTCAACATGCCGTTCACCTGTCGGGCCTTCTACCCAAATACCTTCTGAATGAGTAACCAATTTGATGCCGGTATCATCTGACATATCACCTGTAGGCCTAGAATGAGGCCAGAAATGCGTTTCACCCAAGCCTTTCAATTCTTCGATCTGTTCTCCGGTTAAAGGTTTTGTTGCCATAACTAACTCCTAAAATAATATTGTAGACCTTGGTAATTTTCATAAAATAAAAATGAACTTCTCATTTTTCTTATGCCAATTATTAATATTTTACGAATACTAACACTAATCAAGTACCTCTTCTAGTCAAGCACATTAAAATGACTTCGAAAACCAAAACTGCATTCAGATACGTACCCGATATGAATTAAATCACTAATTTATAATTAACCTTTAAACATGTCAGCAATGCTACGTCGCTGGATTTTACCAGTAGCAGATTTTGGCAATTCATCTAAAAAGAATATTCGACCAGGAATTTTAAATGACGCTAATTTATCCGTGCAAAAATTTATGATAGAGGACTCAGAAACCGGTTCTGACAATACGACTGCTGTATTAACGCTTTCACCGTACTTTGCATCCGGCAAGGAAAAACTAATTGCTTCAGAAACAGCAAAGTGACTTAAGATAACTTGGTCCACTTCAACAGGTGAAATTTTTTCTCCTCCCCTATTAATTAACTCCTTAAGTCTTCCAGTTAAAGTCAAATTTTTATCTTCAGACATAAACCCTTGATCTCCAGTTCTAAACCAATCGCCCCAGAACGCTGATTTGTTTGCGGACAAATTATTAACATAGGCACTCATAACATTAGGTCCTCTAACGCATATCTCACCCAGCTCGGAATAGTCCAACTCTATTCCTTTTTCATCTCGCACAGTAATCCCAACCCCTGTTTGGCTTCCAACTGATCCAGGATATCTTTTATAAGGAGGCAATCTATTGGAAGACATTTGATGCGCAGCTTCAGTCATTCCATACGCTTCCAATACAGGGCTTCCAAAACGATTTTCCACACCTAGTAAAACTTCTTTAGGAAGGGGGGATGAACATGACCTAATGAATCGAAAACTTTCATAAGGAGCTTGGTCAGAATCAGCTCTATCAAGCAATATTTTATGTATCGTTGGTACAGCTGAATACCAAGTTGCATTTGTTTCTGCTTGTATTTTCCAAAAACTACGAGCAGAAAACCTAGCGGGAACAACTAAACAGCCCCCAGAAACAAACGTAGATAAGGCCGCTCCAATTAAACCATGCACATGAAAAAGTGGCATCACTAATATTGATGTGTCTGACTCACTTAAATTATAAGTATTAACGATATTGTCTAATGAAGCTAACAAATTGCGATGGGTTAAAGGCACTCCTTTGGGTTTGCTGGTAGTTCCAGAAGTATGTAAAAACAAAGCAACAGCTTCATCTTCAACATTCTCTGGTTCGCGACTATGCGTCAATTCGCCTTTTAAATCACTTAAGAATACTCCAGTTTTCGAAACTCCTACTTGCATTACGCTTACATCAGTATTTTGCACAGCTGCTACACTAGGATTATCCAAATCTTTGACAATCAAATAAGCGCTATTAGCATCTTCAATATAAAAATTAAATTCGCTAACCGTATAAGTTGGGTTTAAAGGCGCAGCTATAGCACCACATCTAGTCACTGATAAAAATGAAATCAAAAATTCAATACTATTCTCGATAACAATATTTATCACCATTCCAGGCTTAACCCCATGACCTGAAAGTTTTGATGCCATGTCGTCAACCAAGTTAATTAAATCCTGGTAACTATATGCCTCTCCATCACTAAGTTTTACTGCGATAGAGTCAATTGGTTTTTGTTCAAGTATTGTTAAAAGCATAAAAATACAATATTACCCATTAAAACAACTATGGGGTTAATATGACTTTCCCCGTTGTTTTACGCGTGGCTAAATCATCGTGCGCCCGAGGTGCATTTTTTAACGGTAAAGATAACCCTATTCTGATTTGAAGCATACCTTGTTCTATCCATCTAAAAATGTCTCCAGATCTCCAATTCAACTCTTCCCGGTTCAACATATAGCTTGCCAAAGTTGGCCTAGTCAAAAAAATCGATCCTTTTCTATTTAAGAGTTGTGGATCAATCGGTGGAACCGCTCCGCTCGATTGTCCATACAAAACGAAATATCCTCTTGGTTTTAAACAATCAAGCCCACCTTCAAAAGTCGTTTGCCCCACAGAATCATATACAACTTCCAGGCCTTGTCCCTTGGTAATCCTATTCACTTCTTCCACAAAATTGTCTTGCGTGTATAGAACTACTTCATCTGCTCCTGCTTCTAGGGCTAGCCGTTTTTTTTCTTCCGTAGATACTGTAGTGATGACTTTTGCTCCAATATTTTTAGCCATTTGGATTAAGACAAGACCTACTCCTCCCGCCCCAGCGTGAATTAAACATGTTTGCTGTGGTTGTAATTTAAATGTCGAATACACTAAATAGTGAGCAGTCATTCCCTGCAATAGACAAGCAGCAGCAGTAGAAAGATCTATGCCATCTGGAACAGAAACAACATTGCTCTCAGAAACCGCAACATATTCAGCGTATCCTCCAGGAGACATAGAATATGCGACTCTATCTCCAGTTTTAAACTGAGTGACATCTTTACCTATCCCTGATACTACTCCAGCACCTTCTGATCCCGGAATAAAGGGCAATTTAACTTCGTACGCCCCTGATCTCTGGTAGATGTCTATAAAATTAACACCTATCGCTTCCTGTTTAATCAAGACTTCGCTACAAGAAACAGAAGGAACAGCCACATCTACATATTCCAACACATCACTCGTACCAAATCCTTTAACTTGAACTGCCTTCATGAATTTCTCCAAACTTCTGATTGTTTACGAAATAATACATTATCCTGAAATAAGAGTCATACAGTTCTGTAATACCTAACACTCCAAATTTAAATTGATCCTTAGTTTGACAACAAACTTTAGCTTTTATAGCATTAGTAACCGTAAAAATTAAATAGCATTGCTCTTATCCAGAGTGGCGGAGGGAACGGCCCTTCGATGCCCGGCAACCATTCGAAACTTATAATTTCGGAACGGTGCCAAATCCGACGAACTAAACTTATTGTTAAATATTTGTTCGAGAGATGAGAGTTTCGTCTAAGGCGTTACAAACTTCTCTTACTAAATTGATTATGAGGGAAGTTTTTTTTATCGAAAGTTTAGTACTAACAATGGGGAAACTTAGTGACGTCTCTAAAAGTATCTACAGCCAAATTCATATGGACAAGTAATGAGCTAATTATGGCTTATCTTGATGATAATGGTTCTAAAAAAACTATGAGAGTAAATAGGTATTCAGATCTGATTCAATCAATCAATACTGGCCTTATTTCCGGGACAGAAAACACTCAAAATGCTTGGGCTTTTGCGATGGTATTAGCTGCAAAATCATTGAGTCCCTCTGATCATATGTATTATTCAAAATTATTGAAAATATGTCTTAATATTAAATTAATTAATGGGAATCATTTGTCAAAAATTATAAAACGTATGCTCTTCGCTGGAGATGATGCAGATGGACCAGACACAGTTGTAAAAAGAATGGCGATTGAAGCTAGCAAAATACAAACCGAGAACATTGTATAAATTGAAATGAAAACTATAAAGTTTGCTTTCATTGGTGGTACTGGATTCTACGATATTCGAAACACAAAAATAGTAGATCAAATATCTATAGAGACTCCATTTGGGCCTCCAAGCGGCTTGATATCTTTAGTAGAGCTAGCTAACCAAACTGTTGCTTTCCTACCAAGACATGGATTGGATCACAATATAAGTCCTTCATATTTACCCGCTCGTGCGAATATTTACGCACTCAAAACAATAGGAATTGAACGATTAGTATCTATAAGCGCTGTCGGAAGTTTATCTGAAGAAATAAATCCAGAAGATGCCGTAATACCTGACCAATTAATCGATAGGACTTATCAGCGTGTAAACACGTTTTTTGATAAATCAATGGTTGCGCATATAAGTTTCGCGAAACCTTTTTGCAATGAACTGTCTGAGTCTCTAATTGAAGCGAGCGAGAATTACATGAACGTTCATCGTGGTGGCACAATGGTAGTGATAGAAGGCCCAGCATTTTCTACTTCTGCAGAGTCTCGTCTTTACCAAAAGTGGGGAGGTAACATTATAGGTATGACTGCACTTCCAGAAGCAAAGTTAGCTAGAGAAGCAGAAATTTGTTATGCCTCTTTGTCTTTAGTAACCGATAATGATTCTTGGAAAGAAAGCGACCATGTCAGCCAGGAAAAAGTTGCAGCACATCTAGCATCAAATGTAACCAATGGTCAATCAATTATAAAAAATTTAATCCCTAAACTGATTTCACCAAGAACTTGTGAATGCCAGAATGCATTGGCTAACACTATAATTACTAAAGATGCTTCGGTAGGTGCGGTAGAGTATGCCAGGCTGAAATCAATAATATCGAAATACGTGCAACCCAATACACAAAACTAACAGGAGAAGTTTATGTCAAGAATGGAAGTAGGCGAACCCTATTATAGAATAGATTTAGAGGAAGCTCTTGAGATGTATCAACGGGAAGATACTGTCGTGATAGATGTAAGAAGACCAGACGAATACGTTGCAGGTCATGTTGCAAACGCATTATCAATTCCTGTTGATGATATATTATCCAGGTTTGATGAACTCTCAGATTCAAAAAAACTTCTATTTATATGCGAGGTCGGCGTTCGCAGTGGACTTGCATGCGAAATGGCTGCCGCTATGGGGTTAAGTTCAGATAACCTTTATAACATAGAAGCGGGCACCGGATCATGGATAAACGCAGGACACCCGAGTTCAAAGGGTGCAAAGTAATTTAAATCATTCAATGTTAAACACAAACAACAAGATATTAGTCGTTGGGTCAGTAGCCTACGACTCAGTTGAAACTCATGCCGGGAAAAGAGTAGATGCGTTGGGTGGTTCTGCATCGTATTTTGCTATAGCAGCAAGCTATTTCGCTACCCCAACAGTTGTAGCAGTGGTAGGAGAAGATTTTGATCGTACCCACATAGAATTCTTCGAGTCCAGAAATATTGACTTGTCTGGGCTACAAATAAAAAGCGGTGCTACTTTCAGGTGGGTCGGGAAATATGACCCAAATAACTTAAATTACCGAGAAACTATTGATACTCAGTTAAATGTTTTTGCAGAATTTAAACCAAAACTGGGGGCAGAACATAAATCTATTGACGTATTTTTTCTAGCAAATATCCAGCCTGCCCTACAAATGGAAGTTTTAAAACAAGCAGGATCAAAACCAAAAATAGTAGCTATGGATTCAATGAATCTATGGATCGAAAACAATAAGGACGATCTATTAAAACTGATCCCAAAAACCGACATATTGTTCTTAGACGAAACGGAATTAAGGCAACTGACTGGCATGAAGAATCTTATCGAGGCTTCCAAATCAATTATCGACTTAGGCCCTCGGGTTGTTATTGTTAAAAAAGGCGAGCATGGTCTTTTAATGATTAGTATCGATGTAGAGAATTCTTTTTCGTTATTTGCATGTCCCGCGCTGCCCGTGGATCCTGTAATAGATCCGACCGGCGCCGGTGATAGCTTTGCTGGAGGATTTATGGGGCACCTTGCATCGATCGGGAAGAATATATCCGAACTATCTTCACAAGACTTAAGAAAAGCTGCAGTTTATGGAACGATCATGGGTTCATTTACAGTTCAAGGATTCAGTATAGAAAAATTGAAGCTTGTCTCTGATAATCAAATTGAAAACCGTTACAATGAATTTGTAAACCTAACCACAATATCTTAAATAATTATTTATTAACATTAATCAAAAACCAAACGACACAAATATTAGGAGATTGAATTGGAAAATAATATTCCTTCAGACATAAAAGACATTAATCTGGCATCGGAGGGCAAAAAGAGGATTGAATGGGCGGCCAGAGAAATGCCAGTGCTTTCTCAAATACAAGCAAGATTCGCAAAGGATAAGCCTTTTAAAGGGGTCACCATAGCTGGCTGCCTCCATGTAACCACTGAAACCGCTAATCTAGCAATAACTTTGAGAGATGGAGGGGCTAACGTTTTGCTTTGTGCGAGTAACCCTTTAAGCACACAAGATGATGTGGCTGCCTCACTGGTGGCAAATTATGGTATATCTACATATGCCATTAAGGGCGAAAATAATGAACAATATTATGACCATATAAACGCGGTCCTTGCTGGGTCACCGAACATCACTATGGACGACGGTGCAGACCTTGTAACGGCTGTATTAACGTCGGAAAACTCTCAATCTATATCAAATATTTTTGGAGGATGTGAAGAAACAACCACTGGTGTTATTCGATTGAAAAGCCTTGCAAAAGAAGGTCGCCTAAAGTATCCAATTATTGCTGTTAATGATGCAGACACAAAACATTTTTTCGACAATAGATACGGAACTGGCCAAAGCACTTTAGACGGTATCACTCGTGCTACCAATATGCTTTGGGCAGGTAAAACAGTCGTGGTAGCAGGGTATGGATGGTGTGGGAGAGGAGTAGCAAGCAGAGCTACAGGAATGGGGTCTCAGGTTGTCGTAACTGAGATAAATCCTATCCGTGCTCTTGAGGCAGCGATGGACGGTCACCGTGTAATGCCAATGAAAGATGCAGCGAGGATAGCTGACGTAATAATAACAGTGACGGGTGGGCTCAAAGCTGTAGATAAAAGCCATTTTGAAGTCATGAAAAATGGAGCTGTCGTTGCAAACAGTGGGCACTTCAACGTAGAGCTTGATATTGACGGCCTGGAGCAGTTAAGTCAATCGAAAAGAGAAGTTAGGCAGTATGTTGAAGAATATCAGTTTAAAGATGGGAAAAAAATATATTTGCTTGGAGAGGGTAGATTGATAAATCTAACCGCCGCTGAAGGTCACCCTTCTGCCGTAATGGATATGAGTTTTGCTAATCAAGCGTTGTCTTCAGAGTATCTGGTCAAAAATAAAACCGAGTTAAAAAACGAAGTGTATTCTGTTCCTCATGAAATAGATGCTGAGGTAGGTCGCCTAAAGTTAGAAGCAATGGGAATAAACATAGATACCTTGACAAAAGAACAGGACAATTATCTAAATAGTTGGAATTTTGGAACATAGACCTTGAAAACAGGTTTTTAATTAAATAAATATGGAGGAACCATGGCTTACAGCCTAACGAACTCATCTAAATATCTTTTTACTTCAGAATCGGTAACAGAAGGTCATCCAGACAAACTGTGCGATCAAATCTCTGATGCCATTTTAGATGACATATTAAGACACGACCCGGAAGCCAGAGTCGCGTGTGAAACTGCCACAACGACAGGTTTAGTTTTTGTTTTCGGAGAAATTTCCACCAGCCATTATGTAGATATACCTACTATAGTTAGGCAAACGGTTAAGGATGCAGGGTACAACAATCCGGATTTTGGTTTTGACCATCGATCATGTGGCATAAGTGTTTCATTAAAAGAACAGTCAAGAGATATATCTGATGGCGTTACTGAATCACTCGAAGTGCGAGGTAAAAACAATCAACAGCCAGACATTGATAGCCTAGGCGCAGGAGATCAAGGAATGATGGTAGGGTTTGCTTGCACTGAAACTTCGGAGCTTATGCCATTAGGAATTTCTCTTGCCCACAAACTGTGCAAAAGAATGTCTGATTTGAGAAATGACGGAACACTACCTTACTTGAGGCCAGATGGAAAATCTCAAGTAACTGTAGAGTACGAATATGGAGTTCCTAAAAGGATTGATACAGTAATACTCAGTACTCAACATAGCCCAGATGTAGATCAATCAACAATTGAAAAAGACTTAATTGATCAAGTTGCATTAAATATTATTCCTCATAATTTTATTGACAAAAAAACTAAATACCTTGTGAACCCGTCCGGCAGATTTGTCATTGGCGGTCCAGTTGGAGATGCAGGCCTAACTGGTCGCAAAATTCTAGTGGATACCTACGGCGGCCATGCACGCCACGGCGGAGGTGCTTTTTCAGGTAAAGATCCAACTAAAGTTGATCGATCAGCACATTATGCAGCACGATATGTGGCAAAAAACTTAGTGTCAGCCGGTGTTGCGGATCGCTTAGAAATTCAAGTTTCTTATGCAATAGGAGTTGCAAAGCCAATATCAATTGCAATCGAAACTTTTGGAACCAATCACATTGATGATGAAAAAATTGTTGGCATTGTTGATAAACATTTTGATTTAAGACCGGGAGCCATAATAAAAGATTTAAATTTGCGCAGACCAATATACAAACAAACAGCTGCATTCGGGCACTTTGGAAGAGATGATCTAAATTTACCATGGGAAGTGACAGACAAAGCAGCAATAATAAAAAAAGAGCTATTTGGTAACTAAATATCGAATTTTTCTCGTAGCGGACCTATAGCATGAACATAAAATTTGGCACTGAAGGATGGAGAGCCCTAATAGATGAGGACTTTAACTTAAGTAATGTCCAAATATGTGCTCAAGCAACTGCAGATTTAATAAAAACTGAAAATCCAACCGATATCTCACCGGTTATTATTGGGTATGATACACGACTAAAATCAGATGTGTTCGCAAAATCAGTCGCCGAAGTTTTTGCAGGAAATAATATACATGTGTTGCTAAATAACGGACCTGTCCCTACTCCCGTTGTCAGTCACGCCGTGTGGTCTGATTCTGCCGCTGCTGGAATAGTAATCACGGCTAGCCACAATCCATCAAAATATAATGGTTATAAATTGAAAATGTCTGATGGCAGTAGTGCTTCCCCAAAAATAGTGCAGCAATTAGAAACACATATACGACGTTTAGAACAAGAACCAAGTATAAAAAAGTTTCCTCTTGAGGATGCGGTGACTTCTGGTCTAGTTAAGACAATTGATCTTAAATCACCATACTTAAACCACCTAAACCAGTTACTGAATATAGATGAGATCGGATCTGCCGGAATTAAAATCGCTCATGACCCAATGTATGGATCAGGAATTGGGTACTTTTCTGAACTATTTTCTGGGAAACGCACCGAAGTAAAACAGATCCATTCAATCAAGGATCATGATTTTCCTGGAATTGAACAGCCAGAGCCAGTAGGAAAAAATTTAGAGTTACTAAGTGAAACAGTTAAACATAATCACTATGATATTGGCATTGCTAATGACGGAGACGCCGATAGAGTTGGGATCCTGGATGAAAACGGTGAATTTGTTACTCCATTAGAAACATTTGCTCTAATTTGTTTGTACCAATTAGAAGTCCTAAAAAAAAGAGGACCGATAATCCGATCGCTAACTCAAACCAGTATGATTGATCGACTGGGCAAAATATATGACGTGCCAGTGATTGAAACAAAAGTCGGCTTTAAACATATTGCCCCACTAATCAAGCATCATAACGCCTTGGTGGCAGGAGAGGAAAGTGGTGGATTTACAATAGAGGGACACATGCCAGACAGAGATGGAATATTATGCGGATTAATAATGCTGGACATGATGGTTAAAACTGGTAAAAGCGTTAGAGAATTAATAGATTGGTTATTCAGCATAGTTGGACCTCATTATTACAAAAGAATTGATATCAAGTTTAAAAATCCCGACAGAGAAAAAATTCTTCAAAAAATTGAGAGATTAGACATTCGACTAATGGGCTCTGAATGGCACGATATCAATAAAGCTGATGGCTTTAAATTTAAACTCAAAAATGGTTCATGGATGCTGATCAGATTTTCTGGAACAGAACCACTATTAAGAACATACGCTGAAGGTCGTTCACAAGAAGAAGTAGACTCTCTCCTCAAGGTTGCCCAAGAATTAATTACTATTTGATTTTTAATTTATCTGCACATTAGTTCTATTACTGTTAGGATTATCATGACTTTAATGAAACCATAATTAAATCGAGCAAAAGATATAAATGGCAAAGCGCCCCTTAATATTATTAATTGACGGCCATGCTCTTGTATTCGTGGCTTACCATGCAATAAAGATGCCTATGAACCTCCCATCTACCGGTGAACCAATTGGTGCGGTTTATGGATTTATAAATAGTTTTCTACGTATAATTTCTGACTTTGAGCCGAGTCACTGCGCAATTGCTTTTGATAGACGCGAACCTACGTTTAGGCATGAGTTGTTTGATCAATACAAAGCGAATAGACCTCCAACACCTGAAGATCTGCCCAAACAAATCGACTTAATAAAAAAACTGATGCATGTTTTCAACATTCCTATTTATGATTCAAAAGGCTATGAAGCAGATGATGTACTTGGAACGTTAAGTAGTCAATCTGAACGCTTTGGAATGGACTCGCTCATTGTTACTGTTGATTCAGACACTCTACAGTTGGTATCAAAAAACACTAAGGTTTATATATCCACAGCCTTCAACAGAAAAACATATGACATAGAAGAAGTATCCAAAAGATATGATGGACTAAAACCTGAAATTGTTCCAGACATAAAAGGTTTACAGGGGGATGCATCAGACAATATTCCTGGCGTGCCCGGAATAGGAATAAAGACAGCATTAAAATTGCTTAAACAATATTCAACCATTGAGGGGATTTATGAAAACATCAATGAGGTAACTCCAGAAAGAATTCAAAATTTGTTGCTGCAAAACAAAACAACCGCATTTCAAAGTAAAGATCTAGCCACGATACGAAGAGATGTACCAGTGCATCTTAATCTCGAGTCAGCTGAATTTCCCCAATATGATAACGATGAACTAATTCAATTTCTTAGATCTTTAAACTTTAACTCTATAGTTAAAAGATTACCCCGAAAACAATCAGATGAAAAAATTCAAGTCAGTGAACACCCAAATTCTCTTAACTATGAAATAGTTAGTGAAGTGTCTGGTTTAGATTCAATGATTGTTGATTTAAATTCCTCTGATTCATTTGCATTTGACACAGAAACGTCATCTATAGACCCAATGAAGGCTCAACTTGTTGGCATATCCTTTTCTAATAAAATTGGTAGCGGTTGGTATATTCCTATAGGACACGTACAGAAACTGGCTCTTAATATGGACGGGCAACCCACGTTGATCAATCAAATTCCAATAGATACAGTTTTAGATAAGCTTCGACCAGTATTCCTAAGTAAAATACCCAAAATTGCACATAATGCTAGCTATGACTTAACTGTTCTTCGTAAATATGATGTCCAGGTAAGTAATCTGTTTTTCGACACCATGCTGGCAGCACATTTGGTCGGAAAACGTTCGGTAGGGTTGAAAAACTTAGTTTTTGACTTATTCGGACATCAAATGACACCTATTGAAGAATTAATAGGTAGTGGGAAGAAGAAAATTACTATTGACCAAGCCCCAATCTTAAAAGTCGCTGAATATGCTACTGCAGATGCCGACTTCACCTTTAGACTCCACAATGAACTATTACGTAGTTTAAAAGAAGAATCCTTACTCGAATCATTTAACAATATTGAAATGCCATTAGTAGATGTGATTGTAAAAATGCAATCAGATGGGGTTTCAATTGACCTGAAATTACTAAAAAAAATGTCTTTAGATTTAAATCACAGAATCATTAGCATACAAAAGATTCTGTATGATTTAATTGGTCATGAATTTAATGTTAGTTCTTCAAAGCAATTATCTGAAATTTTATTTTCAGAACTCAAGCTTAAACCAGTTAAGAAAACGGCAACAGGATTCTCTACAGATGCTTCTTCATTAGATTCTATTAAACAGACCTTAGCTGCAGGAAACGGAGATAATACCGACCCAAGGGCTTATGAAGCAATAGATAATATCTTGCAGTTTAGAGAACTCGCAAAATTAAAATCTACTTATGTTGATGTTTTACCACAACTTATAAACCGGCAAACTGGTAGAGTTCATACAAGTTATCGTCAAACCGGATCTTCGACAGGCCGGGTATCAAGCAACGATCCGAATGTTCAAAACATCCCAGTTCGAACTGAGTTAGGCAGGCAAGTTAGAAAAGCATTCATTACGAAAGATCATCCATATTCAATTCTAATATCAGCTGATTATTCTCAAATCGAATTAAGAATTCTTGCGCATTTATCTCAAGATTTGAACTTAATAAACGCTTTTAATAATGATGAGGATATCCATGCATCAACATCTTCCTTAGTATATGGCATCCCTGTTTCTAGAGTTACCTCCGATATGAGGAGAGTAGCAAAAGTGTTAAATTTCGGTGTTCTATATGGATTAACACCATTCGGAATCGCCCAACAAACAGACTTATCTCCTGATCAAGGGAAGGAATTTATCTCTATCTTTTTTAACAATTATCCTGGAATTAAAGATTATATAGATGAAACGATCAATTTCTGCCAACAAAAAGGTTATGTAGAATCGTTAAAGGGAAGGAGAAGGTATCTCCCCGAGATTAACTCAAACAACAGAATTTCTCGCCAGGCTGCAGAAAGAGCTGCTATAAACATGCCAATCCAAGGCACAGCTGCGGATACGATAAAAATATCAATGATTAAAATTCAAGATCAAATTAACAGAAATAATATTTCATCAAAAATGATACTACAGGTACATGACGAATTAATATTCGAATCTAATTTAGAAGAATTAAATTTATTAAAGTCCATAATTATAGAAAATATGACCAATGCTATTCCATTTGACGTACCTCTAAAAGTTGAATTGAAAATTGGTAAGAATTGGGGCAGTATGGACCTATTAGATCCCACTAAGCCTTAGACACGCATTGACACCGATTCAATGCACCAATAAGATTTAATAGTTCCCAATTCACTCTTAGGGAGAAGCATTCTTAGGGAGAAACATTATGTTAGAGCAACTTGAGACCTTAACCGTAATTGAAGCTATAAGTAAGTATCTTAATAACCCCAGAACTAAGACAGACGGACCTCATACCGAGACAGAACTCGGTAGGTTTGTTCAATACTATGGGTCAGATAGAGTTTTAAAAGAAATTGATCCAGCTGAAGTTGGTAGTTATTCTGAAAGAATCACTGATGGCGGAGCTGTGCCACAAGCAGCCGAAAAACTTCAAGTTATTAGAGGATTTCTTTCTTACATGAGAAAAAGCGGACATCTTCAGGTGAATTTGGCCCAGCATGTACGCATTAAAAAAAATCGAGTTAGAAACAACAAACCTTCAGACGGGTCTCAAGAAATTATTGAATTAACTCCTGATGGCCACAAACAACTTAACTCTGAACTTGAAACCCTAAAACTCGAACGGCCTCGAATATCCGAAGACATACATAAAGCAGCACAGGATAAAGACGTTAAAGAAAATGCTCCATTAGAAGCAGCTAGGGAACAACAAGCCCATATTGAGTCAAGGATTACTAACATAGAATTACAATTACGAAATGCTGTAGTTATTGACCCTAAGAAACGCAAAAAAGACGCTAGAGTTGGTATCGGTGCTAAAGTGACTCTGAAAGATCTTGTGTCAGGTAAAGAACAAGGTTACACAGTAGTGAGTGTTTCTGAATCAAACCCTCTACAAAATAAAATTTCAAATGTGTCTCCGGTAGGTAAAGCAGTAATGAAGAGAGTGGCTGGGCAGCAAATAGAAGTTAACACTCCACTAGGCAAGCAATCATTTTTAATCGTGAAGGTTTCTGCTTAATCGTTACCAATATGTTGCATATTAAGTATTCAAACTTTTTATTAACAAAACACAAGGAATTCCTTGATCAGTAATTGAAAAATAAATCTACTACTTCTGATTCCCACGAAATATCAAATGACCTTAAAAAGGTTGTGGATGGGGATGTGAAGTTCGATTCATTTTCTCGACATCTATACAGTACAGACGCATCTTTATATCAAATATTACCAGTAGGTGTTGTGCTACCTAAGTCAAGAGATGACGTAATTGCTACGGTTGAATTGGCAAATAAACACAATGTTTCCATTCTGCCAAGAGGCGGAGGCACAAGTTTAGCTGGGTCCACAGTCGGAAACTCTATAATTATAGATTTTTCGAAGTATATGCGAAACATCATAGATTTCAATCCAGAGGAAAAAACAGTGATAGTTCAACCAGGAATTATCCTCGACGAGTTGAATCAAATATTATCCCCTCATAATTTACTTTTTGCGCCAGATCCTAGTAGTTCTAACAGAGGCAATGTAGGCGGAGCCCTTGGCAACAATTCATGCGGTGCACATTCAATAAGATGGGGCAAAACTTCAGATAATGTTGAGCAAATAGAAGGAATTTTTTCAGACGGCTCAATAGCACAACTCAATAACATTAACTTAGACAATTTTGCTAGGGATAACGGACATTCCAATCGAGTTAATTCAATAGCAACGCAATTAAAGCAAATTGGACTCGAATACCGAAAAGAAATCATAAATAGATATCCGAAAATAATGAGGCGTGTATCAGGATATAACTTAGATCAACTTATAGATTCAAATCAGATCGATCTAGCTAAATTCGTGGTTGGTTCTGAAGGGACATTGTTAACAATAACTGAGGTCGAGTTGAAATTGGTCGATAAGCCTAAACACAAAGGGCTAGCAGTCATTCACTTTAAAGATTTGATCGAATCCATGGAAGCAACCGTAGAAATATTAGAAATGGATCCCGCTGCGGTCGAACATGTAGGTGAGATCATTCTCCAAGAAGCGAGAAAACATAACGAATACAGAAAGCTGATGGGCTTTGTCAATGGTGATCCAAATTCATTGTTAATTGTTGAATTTACTGGTAACTCTGAACAGGAAGTCATATCACATTTAGACACTATCAAAATTAAAATGTCTAAATCTAAACTAAGTTATCACACTACAATTATTTTAGATGAAGCTGAACAGGCTAATGTGTGGGCAGTGAGAAGGGCTGGACTTGGGCTCATGATGAATGTGATTGGCGATGCCAAGCCGATTCCATTCGTAGAGGATACTGCGGTAGAGCCTAATTTATTACCTCAATTCGTAAAAAGGTTCGATGAAATCTTAAAAAACTCCGGTACTAAAGCAGGTTATTATGGACATGCAAGTGTGGGTTGCCTTCATATAAGACCTCTAATTAATTTAAAAGATTCAGTGGGGATTCAACAATTAAAAGATATAGCTGATGAAATTAGTTCCCTTGTTTTGGAATATGGAGGATCTATTAGTGGAGAACATGGCGATGGATTGGTACGTAGTCCATTCCTTGAGAAAATGTTTGGAACAACAATAATAAACGCATTTGAACAAGTTAAAAATATATTCGACCCCAAAGGGATTATGAATCCCGGCAAAATAACTAACTCGCAACCAATCACCAATAACCTCAGAACAATTCCGTTAGAATTGCCCCAAATTTCGGAAACAGAAATTTCGTTTCAAAGAGAAGGCAACATAACTTCAGCAATTGAAAAATGTAATGGACAAGGAGCCTGCAGGAAAGTGACTTCAGGAACAATGTGTCCTTCTTTCATGGCCACAAGAGATGAAGAACATTCCACTCGCGGAAGAGCTAATGCTTTAAGAACAATCATCACAGGCAATTTACCAGCAGATGCTATGACAAGTGACCGCATGAAGGAAATTATGGATCTCTGCTTAAGCTGTAAGGCTTGTAAGACAGAATGCCCCTCAAATGTTGACATGGCTAAACTAAAGTATGATTTTCTATCACGTTATCGTAAAGCAAATGGTGCTAGTTTCAGAGATATCATACTTGGGAATTTAGATAAATTAGGCATTATTGGCTCTGCCACATACCCGATTTCTAACTGGATGATGGCTTCATTCCCTATCAAGATGTTATTAGACAATATCGGTCTAGATAGTAGACGGTCGCTACCAAAATACGCGCCTCAAACTTTTAAATCGTCGGTGGAGTCAAAAACGGATAAACGGTCACAAAAAACCATTTCTAACAAAGGCATTATCGCCATATTTAACGACACTTTCACTAATTACCATAATCCTGAAATTGGCCATGCAGCCATCAAATTATTGGAACATCTCGGATATGAAGTGCTACTGCCGAACTGGTCCTGTTGCGGACGGATTAATTTATCTGTAGGAGACGACAAAAGCGCTAAGGTTAAAGCTAGACGCAATGTTGAAGTAGCCGTTGATGCGCTAAAAACCGCGGACTATATAGTAGGGCTAGAGCCATCTTGTATTCTCTCATTCAAAGATGAATACTTAGACTTATTACCCGGAAATAAAGATGCAATCTTAGTTGCAGAAAAAACTATTCTAATCGATGCATTATTAATGAAAAACATATCAGAGATAAAAACGTTTAACATAAATAAAATGCCCAAAAATATATTACTTCAAACACATTGCCATCAAAGGGCCTTGGCAGAACATAATGCGTCATTATTGCTCTTAAAAAGTATCGACTCTTGTAATGTTATCGAACTAAACTCTGGCTGTTGCGGCATGGCAGGTTCTTTTGGGTTTGAAAAAGAACATTATGAATTATCAATGAGTCTAGGAAAAATGAATTTATTCGATGAAATAAATAAACATACTAAAGATGTAGAAATCGTTAGCATGGGATCTTCTTGTAGACAACAAATTATTGATGGAACTGGCAGAGTACCGTTACATATAACCGAATTAATTTTAAAAACTATTTAACTAGGAATAATACAAAATGATTATTGGCGTACCAAAAGAAGTAAAAGCAGATGAAAGAAGGGTCTCGATCACTCCAGATAAAATCAAAGGTTTAATTGAATCAGGCCATAAAATTGTATTCGAGCGCGGAGCAGGAGAAAAAGCTGGCTTCCCTGACTCTGATTATCCATGCGCAGAAATTGTAAGTAATGCACAAAAAGTCTGGGAATCTGCGGATTTAGTAGTAAAAGTTAAAGAACCACAGCAAGAAGAATTTAAACATTTCAGACAAAATCAAATCATCTTTACTTATCTTCACCTTGCTGCCGCGCCTGAACTCACTTTAGAGCTTGTAAAAACAAAAGTTATTGGAATTGCATACGAGACAATACAAACTAAGAATGGATCTTTACCCCTTTTAGAGCCTATGAGCGAAATAGCTGGCAGATTGGCACCCCAGATAGCTGCCAGACTATTACAATCTGACTTTGATGGACCAGGCAAGTTGCTGGGCGGAGTTCCTGGTGTTGAACCATGTAGATTCATGATTATTGGTGGAGGCACAGTCGGGCTTAACGCAGCTATTATCGCTACCTCTCTAGGCTCTCGTGTCACAATTTTTGATATAAATTTAGAGCGGCTACGTGCCATTGAATATAGATATAGGGGCTCCATAAAAACCATGTTGTCTACTGAAACAAAATTAATGGAATTCCTCAAAAGAACTGATGTGGTAGTTGGAGCAGTGTTAATTCCAGGTGCTTCAGCCCCAAAGGTTATATCAGAAAACATGGTCAATATTATGAACCCATCTTCATTAATTTTGGACGTGGCTATTGATCAGGGAGGATCCGTGGAAAATATAAAGCCAACAACCCAGTCAAATCCTACTTACATTAAAAACAATGTTATCCATTGTGCAATTCCAAACATCCCAGGTTCTGTCGCAAATACTGCCAGCACAGCGCTATCAAACGCAACTTATAAATATATTTTGTATCTAGCTAATAATGGTATAGAAAATCTAATTACCCGGAATGAAACCTTTGCTATGGGAATAAACACGCTGAATGGCCATGTCACTCATAAAGCATTGGCCGAGTCTCTTGATTTACAACACGTGGACGTAATAGAGGCGCTTTAACTCAATCAGAGCTTACTCATTGCCTTGAAATGATAATTCATCTGTATAGCGATCAATGTTGATCGCACGCTTCCATGAACGTGTATATCTCACTTTAATACATTCTCCATCTTCAAGAATTGAGAATGTAACCATATCAATCTCTACTCTATCAACACCCAAATCGATATAATATTTTTCATTTTCGACGAACTTTCGTAACAAAGCTCCATGGTAATTTCCATAAGGGGGCAACAAGTCTACTTGGTCCCTGCACCAAGTAACAAATCTTTGATACCAGCCCAATGCAAGTTCAAGGTTAAACATACTCATATTTAATTTTGGCATCATAAAAAGTCCCTGATTTATATTCCAACTAAATTGGCTTTTACAACAGAGATTTCAAAGATAAAGACATTTATTGTTTTTGCGTTGTTCAGAACAATTTAATTAGTTCTGTTTCCAACTCATCAAATGTGACAAAGCCTTGAAAACGTGCTGTTATAACTCCCTGTTCATCAATTATAAACGTCCACTCATTACTTGGTAAACGCCATTCTCTTACAGCCTGGGAAATAATTGCTGTAGATAAATCACCTTGTACTTTTTCAGGGTGTTCGTATAAATCCACATGGACAAACTCAGCTTTGGTGGAGAATTTATCTGCTAATAAACTTAAGGTTTCAACTTGAGGGCCACAAACAGCATTGATACAAAATGCCGGGCTAGCAAAGACTACAACTACTGGTCTATTCATTTTAATAGCCTCAGCGAGTGTATATTTATATAAATCTTGGTTGTAGTTAGACCCAGTGGTGAGTTGAGATGGATTGTCTACTGAATTATAAGTTTTAGTATTACTTTTTATGGCAAGTTGTCCTACTGCAGGAGCGATAGTCTCAGCGCCTACATCAAAGCTAATGTCAACATTTTCAATAAAGCCTTTTTCTGTAAGAATCTTAGCTACCAACAGATGTTTTCCTTGGTTTATAAAATTAAATTGCATTGTATATAAACCACGAGATCCGTAAGGCCATTTTCTATATGATGCTTTTAGTCGCGATTCTAATTCTACAAATCCTAATTCAGGATTGAAATAATAAAGACTAACTTCTATTGACGGAACACTAACAACACCAATTTGACTTAAAGCCAACAAACCTATTCTATGATTCCCAACAGACAAATCGTCTGTAGCTAAAATAAGACTATACCCATTCTCATTTACCGAGCCTTTTATGGGTTGATAAAGGCTAGGCTTTAGCTCATCAGTGTATTTAAGTTCATTCCCAGTAGAACATGAATATACAGCCAAAGTTAAAATAATTACTAGTAATACACTAATTTTTTTTTCTATCATCCTTAATTGACACCTATCTAAATTTATAGTGGAACTAATTTTGAAAACTTCCAAAGGTGAAAGCAAAGAGTTCAAATTGCTCTGAATTTGAACTTATTTTAAGTTCAAATCCTCCATAACTGGGTGATTTTACCAATCGATATAATCTACTATCAACAACTTCAATGTAACTATTACCAGTAGGGGCCCACTTTATGTCTTCTCCAGCAAATTCACGTTTCAAAGGCATATCATCTAAATACACCATCACTGTATAAGAATCAGACTCACCAAAGCCTTTTAAAACGACATTAGCACTAGTGCCATAAAACAGTATTGCCACATAATCTTGATATTCTTCAGTTTTACGGGAGTGTTTAAGGCTTTCTGGTTTGTTTAACCATACCCCATTAAGGTAGATGAAGTGATTGCGGTGAACAGATGGATCCGTATATACCACATCCACATCTCGTTGTGTGTAAAATTGTTCATGAGCTACATACGGCGACACACGACCAATATATATTGCATTGTAATTTCTGATTGTGCCGGAATATAATTCGCGCGTTTGAGACTCTACCTCAGTCTGGTCTTGTGGAATTTCAGCATAAGGACGTGGTTCCATAAATGTATTACCAGATTCACTAATCACATTATCATTTTCCTGCAGTAGGTCTCTAATAACTGATTCTGTTTCTTCATACCCGCCCTCACCAAAATGTGTATACCTTACGTATCCGTCTCTATCAATCAGATATTTAGCTGGCCAATATTGATTTTGATAAGCTCCCCAAGTAGCTCGCTCGTTATCTAAAACTATCGGGTATTCTAAGCCGAATTCACGGGTAGCTATCGCTACGTTACTTAATATCTTTTCGAATTCAAACTCAGGGGTATGCACTCCAACTATGACCAAGCCATCGTCAGCATATTTTGCATGCCAATCCTTCAAGTAAGGAAAAGTTCTAATGCAATTTATACAAGTATAAGTCCAAAAATCTATTAAAATAACCTTTCCTTTCAGATCATCTAAAAGGAAATTTTCCACGTTGATATACCCTGAAATACCGGTGAGTTCAGGTCTATATATAGCTGAGGCGGGACGTTTATTTTCGGCAGCAGGCGTTTCAACTGATTCATCAACTCGCCGTTCTGTTTCGCTAGAATCTGGAGTCCCTTTTTCCTCTGTTACTTCCTCGGCAAGGTCAGTAATTTTCTCGTTCACACCTTTGGGCATATTTTCATTTACAATTAAATCTTGGCTTGAGCAAGCAAAGCAAATCGCAGAAAGTGAGATCAAAAACATTAGATTATAAGTTAATAGTTTGTTCAAAATTTTAGAAATAAAAGCAGTTCCAGTTTTAAATTATTCGATTGCCGTATCCTGGCGATTCCCCCATTCACGGAAAGAACCATCATACACACGTAAATTTTTATATCCCAACAGTTCAAGTACAAAAAAGACGTGGGCAGCACGTATGCCGCCTTGGCAATAAGTTGTTATCTCCTTGTCTTTTGTAATATCTAATGGAGCCAACAATGCCTCTATCTCGGAGGCGGATTTAAAGGTCATACTTTTTTCTTTATCTACAAAATTTAACCACTCGAGGTGTTTTGCTCCTGGAATATGACCAGATCTTTTATTACCCCTATCATTTTCCCCTTTGTATTCTGCGGTGGATCTAACATCAAACACAATTTTTTCAGGATTATTTCGATCGGTGTCCATGACCTGTTCTGCAGTAGCTAAAATAGACTGATCAATTGTCCTGTCGAATTTAGTTTTCTGTATCTGAGGTTTTACGTCAGTGATCTGCCTTCCCTCCCTCAGCCATTTTTGCCACCCTCCATTTAAAATTTTAACTGAATGATGGCCATAATATTTCAGAGCCCACCATAGCCGTGTCGCCCATAAACTACCAAAATCATCATACGCAACGACCAACGTGTTGTTGCTAATACCTAGTTCAGATATTTCTCTAGAAAATTGTTCCGGATTACTTATAAATGTGCGATTGGTATCCGGATCTTTAAAATAATGATCTCCTCGTATCCCAACTGCTCCGGGTATATGAGCTCTCTTATAAGCCTCCCAGTACCCACAATCAACGATTCTTATGTCTTCATTCGATAAATTGTTTTGAAGCCATTCAGTATTGATTAAAAGCTCTGTAAGTGCGTAATCTTGGTCTTTGGACATTCCAATATCCTCCTAAGGAACTCTTTTAATGGTAACACTTGTATAATTTAACAAGTAATGACCGATCCTAAACCTTTAAAAGATAAAATAGCAATTGTTACTGGAGCTAGCCGTGGCATAGGAATGGCAATCGCTGAAGGATTTGCAAAAGCTGGAGCTAGTGTTTCCATAGCCGCGAGAAATAAAGAGGATCTCTCTTTCGCAGAAACTCACTTAAAAAAATTTAACCCAAATGTCATCGCGTTTCAAACAGACGTATCCCAGTCTGAAGATGTTGATGCTCTGGTCAACAACACTTTGAAATCTTTTGGGTCGATTGACATTATGGTTAATAATGCAGGAGTTTATAAAGAGCTGGCTTTAGTACCATTTCCTGATCAAACTCTTACTCCTCCATCAGTAACACGTTCGTCTAACAAACGAATGACCGACGATGAATTTAGGCAAATTATAGATACTAATATTGGCGGCGTTTTTTATGGGTGTAGAGCAGTAGCTCCAATCATGATGGACCAAAGATACGGGAAAATAATTAACCTAAGCTCAATTGCTGCAACAAAAACGTCCACGTTACAAGCAGTGTATGCTTCGAGTAAGACAGCTGTTAATATGCTAACAAGTTCCTTGGCTTTAGAGTGGGCTGGGTATGGAATAAGAGTTAACTCGATCGCTCCGGGAATGTACGACACATCTATGACTTCTAGAGCTTGGGACGATCCAGAGCGCAAACAGCTCAATCTTAAAAGTATCCCATTGTCCCAACCTGGTGACATGGACGGATTAGTAGCCCTAGCAATATTTTTAGCGAGTCCAGAATCAGACTATATAACAGGACAGACAATATATATTGATGGTGGTCTGTCAGCTTAATAAATTACACAGGAGTAAAAAATGAAATTAAAGGAAGGCGATCTCGCACCTGATTTCTCTCTACCAGCATCAAATGGAGAGACAGTATCTTTGAAAGACTATATAGGTAAAAAAGTTGTGATCTATTTTTATCCTAAAGATGATACCCCGGGTTGTACAATAGAAGCATGTAATTTCAGAGATGATTACTCTGAGATCACAGATGCAGGAGCAGTCATACTTGGAGTAAGTAAAGATGGCATACAATCACATAATAAATTCATTAACAAATATGATTTGCCATTTCTACTTTTATCAGATGAAAGTTCTGAGATGATATCAGCTTACGGAGCATGGGTTAAGAAAAAGATGTATGGCAAAGAATACTACGGAGTCTTCCGCAAAACATATTTAATTGATGAAGAAGGGAAAATTCAGCGAATATGGCCTGAAGTCGACGTAAAGACCCATTCCAAAGACATTATTGAATTAATAAAGAGTTAGATTCCTTCAGCATATGCAGAATGGAAAGTATCGGCTCCTCCATGTAACTGCCCGGTGCTAGATCTTACAATTGCAATTGGGCTGCCAAAATTTGCAAAGCCAGTGGCTGGATATTCTGGCCCCATCACTCTTAAATTATGTCCTCTCTGTTCTAATTCATCCCTAACAATTGCATCTAACTCAGGAGAAACACTAGTGTAGGGTGTAGAACAGTCAACTCTTGGGGAATCAATAGCCATTTGAGGGCCCATTTCAAAATCTACAACATTTGAAATTATCTGACTAATAGCATTAGTTATCCTCCGACCACCTGTTACTCCAACTGACATTACAACACCACGGGAATTTAATACCAATGCAGGTGTAGCATTATTTAGTGGCCACCGGCCTGGCATAATAGAATTTATGCGCCCTGGGATTGGGTCAAACCAACTCATCCCATTATTCATTACAATTCCAGTTCCTTTTGGAACTATTCCTGACCCAAATCCTGCACCAACGGTGTTGGTAAACGAAACAGCATTTGAATCTTTATCGATAACACAAATATGAGTTGTACCATCATCTAAAATTGGAGAACTAGCTATAAGTCTATTTAAAGGTTCTCTGCCCTCTTCAATCCATGGATTACCAGGTTCCCAATGTTTCGGGACGCATTCGTTTATCTCTTTAAATCTTCTATCAGTATAGTCCTGAGCTAATAGTCCATTCCAAGGGATATCAATAGTTTCTGGGTCACCCAAATATTCATATCGATCAGCATAAGCCAAACGAGCAGCCGATATGAATGTGTGTAGAGCAGAAATAGAGTTGTGTCCAGAATTTTTAAAATCAAATCTGTCCATCAACTTAAGTGTCATTGCAGTAGTAATTCCCGCAGTTGCATGTGGAGGAACCCTCACTACAGTGTCACGATATGGTATTTCAAGGCCTTTATCCCAAATAAACGGTCTATATCTAGCAAAGTCCTCTCGTGAAATTACACCTCCATTTTCTTGAACGTTTTTGACGATTAATGCAGCAATATCGCCTTCATAAAAACCTCTGGAACCTTCTTTAGAAATATATTCCATAGTTTGCGCTAAGTCTGATTGTTTTAAAACTGCAGGGTAAGTCTTACCTCCTAGTGGCATGCTCCCATTAGGCATGAAAATTCGACCCAATTCTTCATACTTAAACAATATGTCCGACAACAAGCCAAAAGCATATAAATTATGCCAGTGTGGGGAAAACCCGTCTCTAGCTAATTGAATTGCAGGAGCTAAAACATCTGAGAGTGGCATACGTCCGAACATTTTGTGAGATTCACACATGGCTGAGACCACACCAGGCACATTTATAGATAGATATCCCTCTAAATTAGCGTTACCTTCAACTTCAGCCCATCCAAACGCTCCTGTAGATTCTTTACCAGTCAACTTGAACATATCTGGAGTGCATTGCATGGAAGCCGGCATATGGCCACCTATCACACCGCCTTTATCTTGCATCTGGTAAACAATATAACCTCCTCCACCAATCGTAGCTGAATTTGCCTCTACAACCCCTGTAGCAAAACAACTTGCAATTGCCGCATCCATGGCATTCCCTCCGGCCCGAAGTATCTCAAGGCCAGCCTCGGTAGCTGATGGATGTTTGGTAACCACCATTGCTTCAGACGATATCGCTTCAGATTTTGATAAAGTCGATATTGACCTCTTCTTATTATCTGATTCTGAATTCATCAAAACCTATCTTTCACCTTAAATCTAAAAAGTTGATCTTCGCGGTTCTAAATTAACATGTATATCTATCAGTACAGTTTTACCTTCAACGTTTAGTTGCTGGGCTTCTTTTATAGCTTTACTAATGCCTGATGGTTCGGTAACAGTTATTCCTACTGCGCCCATTCCTTCAGCTATTTTGGCGTAACTACCGCTAACCTGGGTAGTTCCGAATGTTTTCAAGGCATTTGGGTACGCACCTGTATCCCTGGTTTTACCAGGGTACGTAGCCATTCCGCCATTATTAAGTACGATCGTAGTAATTGGCAACCTGGCCCTAACCGAAGTCTCTATATCTAAGCCAGACATACCAAAAGCTCCATCTCCCATAAAATTCAAACAGAATTTATCAGGACGAGCCATTTTTGCTCCAATCATCAAAGGTATTCCATATCCTAAATGAGTACTCTTTCCCCATCCTATATAGCTGTTTGGAAGTGTAGGATTGTAAAATGGTATTATTGTGTCTCTTGGAGCACCAGCATCATGAGTAACAATGCTGTTATTTTTATCTAAAGTATTTTCAAGCTCATATATTACTCGATAATAACTAATAGGCTTGTCATCAGAAGTTAAAATTTCATTCCATTCCGATAGCCACTTTTTATTAAGTTTTTTAATTTGATCTGCAGTATCAGTCTGGCCTTTCCTACCATCATCGCCTATTTGAGATTTGACTTCATCTATTAATAATTGCAGGGTTAATTTTGCATCACCAGGCAAGCCCACAGTAACTGAGTATTCTTTGTTTATGTCTTCAACTGTCTCAACGCTTTGAATTATCACCTTGCCATCGGGTATTGGTTGTCCATAAAGAGTTTTGGTAAGACTAGAGCCAACAGAAAGCAACACATCTGATTCTTGTATCCAAGTTCTCGCTTGTAAAGAAGTCGCCGCACTCCCTGAGCCTAAAGCCAAAGGATGCGTTTGATCAAATCCCGATTTGCCAGGCATTGTGCAATACACCGGTATTTCAGTTAACTCTGCTAGCATTCTTAATTCCTCACTAGCTTGGGACATAAGAACGCCTTTACCAGACCAAATGACGGGCTTTTTTGCACTCAATAAAATTGTTATGGCTTCTTTTATGTCGTTATATTCAGGAACGAACCTATGCCTCTTTGGGGAAACATATGAATTAATCATGCTGTCAGATACATCCATCTCTCCAACATCATCTGGTATTTCAACAATTACCGGTCCGGACCTGCCATTGCGTAATGCGTGAAAAGCACGTCTCATTACATCCACAACTAACCCAGGTTGGTATATCACCTCTGCTGATACAGATACGCAACCAAATTCTCGTGCCGGCGAAAAATTCGGTTTTACTGAGTAAGCTGACATAGACGGGCCACCAGACAAGTAAAGTAGAGGTATATTGTCAGAATAAGCTTGAGCTATACCTCCCATTGCATTCTCAGCCCCCGCATGCCCCTGAGTAATAGCGACACCAAACTGCTCTCTAGTATTCATACGACTGTACCCATCAGCAGACATAACAACGCCTCGTTCATGTCGAAACATTATTGGACGTATACCAATCTCAGATACAGCTTCGATAAGGGCATTAGAAGGAAAACAACTTACTACATCTATCCCTTCTTTTTTTAGGATTCCTGCTACTACATCATTTACTTTCATTCCAATTAAACTCCTTATTCTTTACTCTTTTTAATTTACTACAATCTAATTCAATCAATAAGGTGTCGATTATATTTAAGAATTAATCGACACTAAATTGATTGAATTAACTTATTTTTTATTAGGTGTCCAAAAAAGTGTCCAAAACTAGTGTATCTAAGTTTTAGCCTTAAAGCACGGAAAGGATAGGGTAGGTCTATTAAGAGTCGTTGAAGAGGTTATTCTTCACGTTCCCGATTAGAAGTCCACACTGAACTCCCAAACAATCCCAACGCTAGAACGATTAGGACTACAGTCTCTCCAAGGTGTCTAGCACCACCATCCTCGATGAGATGTTGAAGGTGCATTCCACCCAATAGTGCCGCCACCAAGGATATCAACCCCAATACCACGCTAGTGAGTAACAATCTACGGTTTCTTTTCATCTAATTAAAATCCTTAATGGTTTGTGATCATGTAACAAAGAACTCACTTAATAAGTTCCAGGTTCTCCACTGACGGTTCTATCTCTTTTCGCGCCACTCGGTGAGCAAGCTCTCTAATCGCATCATTGACAGGCGTAGGTATCCCTAACTCTGAACCTTTTTTAGAGATATATCCATTGAGATAATCAACCTCTATTTTCCTACCCTTTAGCAAATCTTGAGCAAGGGATGGCCTTCCAATGCCAATTTCTTTTGCTCCAGACATTAAAATACCTTCAACTTCTCCCATAATTAAGTCGTCTGAAATAGCATCCAAGTACATCTGTGGAGGTACTCCGGAGATAGGCTGTACATCTACGCCATTTGCTAAGGCTACCTTGACAACTTCAGCCGCTATTCTGATTGATATAAGCCTACTAGATTCGACTTCTCTGAGTTCTGCTGATTTAAGCCCGGTAACACCCGCAACCGCATTAGCCATCGAGTTCACGCAGAGCTTAGACCAGCGTTCTCCCCATAAATTCGACGTGCTTTTCACCCCACCACCAGAGACGTTATTTAATAGATCTACTGCTTCTTCAATCCGGGGCGTAACCAGGCCATTCAACTCTCCTAAAATAAATGGTGATCTTTCTTTCGGACTAGTGTAATTAACATGTCCCGGTTCATAAATTCCTGCCCCATAAGTCACCACGGCTCCAATTACTCTTGTCCACCCCAAAATCGCTGCGATTCTATCGTCATTTATTGAGTTCTGGGCCGATATCACATAGCTTCCACGATTAAGGTACGGCTTAATAAAGTGTGTAGTCCATTCTGTGTCATAAGATTTAACGGCCAAAATAACTATGTCATACAAATCACCGCTACTAGAAACATCAGAAATATGTAAAACAGCAGGGTGAGTAACAAACTCGTCATCCATTGTTGTAACTCTAAGGCCATTTGACTTAATCTGCTGAACATTTTCTGGCCATATATCGATTAACGTAGAGTTGACTCCATTTTTAGCGAAAAATCCGCCTATTGTTGAGCCGATTGCACCGGCACCCAAAATTGCTATTTTCTTCTGTGTCATACTTACCTCCAAAAAGGCTTAAAATTAAATAAATATATCAGGATTAGCCAGGTATCTGGGGTAGCGGCTCATCCGAGGTAAATCGCTTAAGGACGTTATTAGTAATCACTGAAATATCATTGTTATATTCGTTATATGATAATACACCACACCAATTAATCGATCCGGTGGAAAAAACTGCACCGCCCTTAGGTGTTTCAAAAAAAACAACATCCGATCTAACAAATTCGTTAACTTCACCATGCTGTGCAGAATCGGTCGTAAACATCTCCTCTATAACATGGTGGTACGCCTTAGTGTGTCGCCCAGCAGATGTAGCCAATAATAGTGCATGAGGAGGGGTTCCCAGCCCGAAATCTAATCGATCAACTTCATCCCCAGCTGCCCCATGATTCAACATTAATGAAGGATGATCTCCTATGATTGCCTCATCACGATTTACCCCTTCAAAAATGAAATCTACCCGAGAGTCATTAGAGTCTTCCTGTAGCTCATAAGCTGTACCAATATCAAACCCTTGCGCAGCAAAACCCACCCCCGCTATTTTTTGAGGAGGCCATCCTCTTTTTCTCCATATACCACCAAGTTCACCTGTAGTTGAATGGTAATATTCACCGGGTTCAGCTTTCCATATTTCCGTGCCTCCCCAACGTCGAATTTCAATCACGTGAGGTCGTTCTGGATCAAACGATGTAACCCAATAAAGACCATTGCCACCCAAGTACATCATCCTTCCGCCATTAGCTAAATAAGAGCTCATTGCTTTCAGCATGTTCATCGTCCAATATTCAGGATGGGTACCTAGAATTATCACTTTGTATTGCTCTAAAAGTTTCTTCCCATCAAGCTCCAAGTCCTCTGATGTAAACACATCAAATGCATGGCCCTTCTCTTCCAACCAATCGGCAATTATTAAGTCAGCGGTCAAACAATGAGGGCCACCTCGACTCGGGGTTATAAAATCTGGTCGAATATTTAAAATAGGTATTTTCCTGGATTGATAAGCTACGCCACTACCATCAACTTTAAAATCGTACATTGAATGCAGATTATTTTTCTTTAAATAGTCCAGCTCATCTCTATTAATATCTTTATTCCAATTAGGTACCAAATCTGTAGGCATAACCTCATTTGCATCTAGAACATGCTCATTACCATAGGCTAAATAAGTGTTTGTTTCTAAAAGAAAACCGATTCTGGACTGAGGTTTACCCAAATGAGGTCGAACAAAAAATGGAATGTGATCGTTCTTCTTGCCTGAAATAGTCTTTAAAGCATATATGCCGCTTCTAAATTCTTTAGGTACATTCCACTTTATGCTTAGATCCCACCCAGCATCATCTATGTCGTCTTCATGAAAGTGTATTGCTCCATATTCACTAGGACTCTCTTCAGCAATATAATTTTCCCCAGTCCAATTATGGCCAATTGCTGCCCTCAGGGGTAAATTAACCACCTTTCCGTTTAACCCATTTGGGCCTATATCCGTAGCTATTTGCGTTGACATTCCTACAGAAAAATCCCAACTAGCCACAATATTCTCTTTACCAACTTGATCAGAGTCAATCGATAGTTTTTCCAGATCGTCTATTGAAATGACCTCTTTATGTATCATTGGCCGTTCAATCTTACCGTTGAAGCCCTTTCGATGTTTACCATTTGCATCAATAGAAGCTGCGATATAAAGAGGATCCTCTGTAAACTGAATCCGGTTAAAATCGATAGTTTTTTCCGAAATTGTTCTTTCAGACCCTTGAGTCCAGCCCATGGGTTTTTGATAAATTTTGACTGTGCCTGATGATTGATCAAAAGATGCTGCCACAAAATACCAATTTGATTTTCTAAGCTTTCTTCCAGACGTAATACAATCAGAGTTATTTCCATCGCCAATCCATAGAGATAATTCGCCGCGTTTATTTATAAAAAACCCGTAACCTTTTGTTCCTTCTTTAGATAATTTCGTGACAATAGCTTGCGACTTACCACTGTCTGGCATTGTCGGATATATCCAAGAGGTAATGGTAAAATCGTTTTCGAGATTCAGGGATGAATCGTGATCCACAATTATATGTGAGCCGCCATATAGAATTTGCTCATGGCCATCATATTCACCTTCTATGTCACTTAGCACAGGTTCAGTTTTAAATCCTGGGCCTTTTGGATTAGGATCACCATGAATTACCCTAACCAACTCAGCTTTATATTTTAGTTGTTTGCTAGACACATAAAATTCTATTGGTTCACCTGGCTTAACGCTAAATTTATCTGCATATCCTGTTAGCTGCATTAAGATCCTCGCTTATGTTGATTATTACTATATCTTGTAACGTACTTAACACGAGACAGATACTAATTGGATAGATTATAGATTTCAATTGCCTTCTCCTCAAGAAGAAAGTTGTGGTGTGAGGCCTTAATTTACTTCGGGCTTGTTGACTCTGTTTCAAAGCACTGTTAAATTTGCTTGATCCGTAACATTCGATTCTAATAAATTTAACTCGGAGAGCAAAAAATGCCAGAAAGAGGAAGAGCAGCAGTACTAGTAGCAGACCGTAAGTTTGAGATCCGAGAATTTCCGACACCGGAAGTAGATCCAGAAGGAATATTAGTTAGTGTCACAGGAGGTGGAGTTTGTGGATCTGACCTACATATCTGGCGTGGTGAAATTAAGATGCATAATTTCATATTGGGACATGAACTCGTAGGACGAGTTCATTCTTTAGGGAAAAATGTTTCAACTGATTATCTTCAAAAACCACTAAAAGAAGGTGATCGGGTTGTATTTTCATATTGGACACCTTGTCACCGTTGTTACCACTGTATTCGAGGGCAATACACTGATTGTCTCAATAATTTTCAAGGTTTCAAATCTATTGAAGACTATCCGTACTGCCATGGTGGTTTCGCCGATTATTATTATCTCCAACCAGGAACTTTTGTCTTTAAAGTGGAGTCAGAAGAATTAAGCGATGAAGTTCTTACATCAGTTAATTGTGCAGCAGGCACTGTCATGGAAGGAATTGAAAGATCAAATATAGAAGGCGGAGACGCGATCGTATTCCAAGGGGCTGGTGGACTCGGGATGTATGGAATCACATATGCTAGAGAGAGGGGAGCAGGAGTAATAATCGCAATAGACGGCCAACAACCTAGATTAGATTTAGCTCTCCAATGTGGTGCAGACTACACGATAAACATAAATGAAATACCAGATCCTGAAGACAGGGTTGCAAAAGTAAAAGAATTAGTAGGAGGGGGGCGCTCAGGCGCAGATACAGTTGTTGAAGTAGTCGGTTATCCTGGAGTAGTTCCAGAGGGCCTTGAAATGCTTAGGCCTGGCGGGAAGTACGTAGAAATAGGATGTATCTGGCCAAACGCGATGGCTACAATAGATATGGAAAAAGTACTTCATGGAATCAGACATATCGTTCCAGTATCTTTCTACAGACCTCAACTTATACCAGCAGCAATTGAAATGCTAGAAAGGACAAAGGACATATATCCTTTAACGAATCTAATGTCCCATACTTTCAGTTTGGAGGACATTAATAAAGCATTTGAGTTATCTGAGTGGTCTGGCACAGATCGAAAAACAGCAGTCACTCGGGCAATTATTAAACCATAATCATAATATAAAAAAGGTCAGTCGAATCATTTGAAAAATATTAATTTCGACTGGCCTTTTTTATATTCAATCGAAAGCGAAAACTCTACTTGGGTTATCAACTAGCAGCGCGTCAATTACAGTATCACTAAACCCATGATCCTTGAATCTTCCAATCATGTTTTCCAATATATGAGAAAAACCCTTTCCACCGTATGATCGATATTGCCATTTCTGACATACATCTTGAGCAATTAAAATTTTATCCTGATAGCCCATGTCTACAAGTTCAGCAATGATATCTATTCTTTCATTATCATTACCAAACTTAACACCAGGCATTATCAATTCTAAAGAAGTGTCTTCCCAACCAAAAACATCTAGTTGAATATAACAACCTGCTTTCAGTAAATTTAATAAGTCATCCAAGTTTGAATAATGATCCAAATGACCAAATATAACCTTTTCGCAATTGCCCCCAGCTTTCTGAATTGCATTTAGGATATTATCTTTTGACTCGCGAGGCCCCACCGGGTGAAGTGTCATAGGCGCGCCAGTGTGCTTTTGCGCTATTGAAGCTGCTTGAAGAGATTTTAATTCATTAGGATGAATAGGCCATGAACAACCTATTTCGCCAATTACACCGGGTTTTATACCAGTATGGTTAACACCATTCTCAAATTCATCAATAATCTCATGTGCAATCAAGTCAACATCTTTATCATCCATATTTTCTGGATGAGATTGCCAAACATAGTAGCCTGAACCCATGACAACATTTAGCCCTGTAGATCTTGATATTCGAGCAAGTCCCAAAGGGTCTCTTCCGATACCTACTCCACTAGTAGTATCGACGAAGCTAGATCCCCCTGCAAGTTTAAATGCGAATGCCTCTTCAATAGCAGCATCTTCACTGAGCAAAGTCATGTTTTCTAAGCTATATTGAAATCTCTCTGGTAGTCGACCAAGGTTATCCATCTTAATCAATGCATGGCGATATGAACGATTACTAGCTTCATCAGCTTGCTGCACATAACAAGTTATATCTAATAGCAAGTGCTCATGAGACATAGTAATTCCCAAATCATTGGGGGCTAATGGACCTAGTACTGTTTGTATCAATCCAGCAGACGTGTTACTCATAATCTTAAAAATTTATGGGATTGTTCTTGAAATCTAAGGACAATCCCATAAATACAATGTTTAGTGTTTTAATCCGTACAAGCAATAGTAGGTTCAGGTAGTGTTGGGCATACCAAATCGCCGCCTTTGTCAACTCCACGATATGGTGTTCCACGCATCATCCTAGTAATGTTTTGAGTAGGCACTCGTATGCCGTCAAATGGATCGAATTCTCCTCCTAGCCACATTCTCCAGTCACTATCCGTGTAGTCATACTCCCAGTAGTAGTAAATAGAAATTTTGTAGGTTTTATCTGGGTTATATTTTTCTACCCATTCCGAAAGGCTATTCAGTCTTTTTATAGGAAGATTCATTTTGCGCAACGTTTTTGCAAATGCCGGAGCTGTATCCGCTAAATTATCCGCAACGATCTTATTAAATTCAGTACCATCACTGTCTGTGTACAAGTTTCCGTAATCAGAAGTTCCAGTACCAGATAGCGATCCTGCCGTAATCGCGATATGAACCTTGCCAGGCAAATCGTTGCCCTCAGCATCTTTCCCTACTGCCATTCCAACTTGAGCATCAGCAGCGCTCATCTTTTTTATCTCTACAGCATGCTTATAACCGTAATGAGCCATGTATGCTGCTAATTGAGTCGTATATTTCTGAAGATCTGTTCCGTCAGAAATTTCAGCAAAAACTATTTTAGTACCTAGAGAATCATCGTCTCCGCCGCAAGACGCAGCTGAAAGCGCTAGTATCGCCATTAAAGGCAAAATAAATCTCATAATACGTGGAAAATTTCGTTTCATATAAATTCGGATCCTCCTGCCAGAGATAACCTGTATCATATCATCCTACAGTGTCAAATCAGCAAATAAACGAGTCAATTAACCTAAAGACAGCTTAGAATTAAGTGCGTTTTGAGTAAATTTGTTGGTTTTTATGAATGACTTTGCAATATTAATTACTTTAACGAAGTTCTCTTCCATATATTTCGATAATATTTTTTCTGCTGATTCGGCTTTTTGATCATGAATTAAATTGTAACTATGTATTGCTATTTCGTAAGCAGTCGAAAAAAATTGATTTTGTAACACATCAAATTCTCCTCTTAGTTGAGTAATAGCATCTCCCCCATCGTTCTTAAGGGATTCATTTAGATAATAAAAAACCCACCAAGCACTATCTATAGATGCATTAATTCCTCCGAATGATATAGATTCATTGAGTTTTCCCTCTATGAATGTGGGTAAGAAAATGCCTGTGCACGGGGAATACATGCTGGTCCAATATATTGGTAAACGAGTGTTATCACAACATAAATCAGCTATTAGGCTTGCTGCAGTATTGGATCCTTTTGACGCAGCATCTGAATGCATACATATACCATGCCCTGGCTCAATACTGTTAAGATTTGTAGCACATTGAAACCCTTCGCCTGAATGATCCGACAATATAGAGATTAGGCTCTTAACAGTAATTCGACCTGAATGATAATCTAGAAATGAACACGACCTCAATTCTCTTTGATCAGCACTATAGCTAAACTTTGTATCATCTTTAAAGAACTCTCGGAAATTCAATTTCTTTTTAGCCTTCTGGATATCTGAGTAACCAGCCATTCTTAATACATTTTCAGAAATAAAATCCCAATTATTGTTAATGGAATATGTATTACTTATCCCTATTGATTTTTGAACTTTTCGGGCAGCCCATTCGTGGCCGGCGGTCTCCAGAATATAGGCTTCATTAGGATCAGCAATAATAAAACCGTTATCGTATGTGCTATGCCCATCTGGATGTTCAAACTTTCCTTGTCCAAAACGTTCAATCACGGCTGTCATAGCGTCTAAAGCTTCAAGGGCACTGCTTCCTCGTTCCAAACCAAGTCTTACTAAATCCATACCTGTCAAAGTCGGTTTAATTGGCCTTAATTTCGACTGTAAAGCCTCATTACCTATAACAACTTGGTATTCATTAAAACCATGTTCATATCCCCAACACCAATACGGTCTTGACCCAACATGCTTGTAACTTACTTCAACCTCAGGGATTGATATGAATTCCAGTTTATTTATACTGTTAGCAATATTAGTCTTACGGTTTTGCTGAACTAGTGGCTGAGTTTCTGTTGGAGGTCGGTCCGAGTTTTTAGCAAAAAGAGTATTACCTGAAACAGTATCATCTGCGGTAACTATTAATGTGTCGCACCCATCTAATGTCAATTACTTATCTCGTTCCTAATTTTTGCAGTTGCACTTACCAAAGCATTTAGCTTGGGTGTAGACATATACCTGGGTGACCAACCGAATCCACAGTCAGGGTTCACATAAAGCTTGTCAGCCGGCACATATTTTAAAACCTCCCTTATTCTGTCTACAACATCTTCTGTGGATTCAGGATGAAAAGATTTCACATCAACAACGCCAGCTCCAATTTCTCTTCCATCTCTCCACTCGGCAAATTTTTCCACTTCATACATTTCACGAGCTGCGAATTCAACAACAAACTGGTCAGCTTTAGCTTCAAGTATTTCAGGAAAATAATCAGAATAATGTTTTTTAAATCTAGCTCGACCATATCTGTTTCCAAAACAAATATGATATGCCAGCTTTGCATTTACACCATCGGTAGCAAGGTTAAACAATCTGGCCATATCCTTCCCACTCAAATTTCCACGAGCTGGTTCGTCAATTTGAATAAAGTCTGCTCCGGCGTTAACTAAATCTTTTAACTCAGCATTGATAACTTCAGCAAATTGTTCTGCTACTGCTACTGGACTTTCATATACATCACCTGGTCCGATCCTGGACCCAAATGTAAGCGGACCTGCGCATGTTACTTTGGTCATCAGATTAGTATTTTCTTTCAAATAGGTAAATTCATTTACTAGTCCCAAGCCAGCTGGAGCAGATATCTTTCCAACAGCCTGATATCTCTGTTGTTGATCATAACCCCAGGGCCCTCCGATTCTGCCAATAGGTAAAGGTATAATGTTTTCTATTTTTGCGTAATAACTGTCAACATACCCATCAAGTCTCCTAGATTCTCCATCCGTAATAATATCTAACCCAGCTCTAGTTTGATCTAATATAGCTATATCTACTGCATCTGTGAGTAATTCATTTAAATCAGTCTCGCCCCACTTACCCTCCGCATGTAAATCTTTGCAATTATGCCACCAAGAAGGCTTTGGGTGAGATCCTACAACAGTCGCAGGAATTATTAGTTTATTTTCCATCTTTAAGACCCCTTAATTTTAAACTCCGACGTGATTTAACAAGCCTCCAACAAGTAAAATCTCTCGTTGGCGACGCGTCACGTCTAAATCACACTTGATTTTCTGTCCATTAGTTGTATTAATTACGTTTATTTCTGTTTTGTCAGTTTTTAGTGATTGTGCGATATTATTAATATTGAGTTTGTTACCCATACCTAATTCATCATAATTAAATTCATCCGTAAACGTAATAGGCATTACTCCATAATTTATTAGGTTGTCTTTATGGATCCTGGCAAATGATTTTGCAAGAACAACTTGGATGCCAAGATATGAAGGACATAACGCCGCATGTTCTCGAGAACTGCCCTGACCATAATTATGCCCAGCAATAATAAATCCTTTGCCGGCTTTTTTTGCTCGACTCAAAAATTCTGGATCAATATAAGAAAATACATATTCGGATATAGCAGGTATATTTGACCGCAAAGCCAGTGTGACTGTACCAGCTGGCAAAATATGATCAGTCGAAATATTATCCTTTAATTTAATTAATACATCTCCCGACAAATCATTTTCTATGGAGCCTTTCTTTGGAATCGGCTTTATATTTGGCCCCCTTCTTATAACAACGGAAGACGGGTCATCAGCTGGCGGTATAATTGCCAAATCGTCAGTTATATATTTTTCTGGAGTTGCGACATATCTGTTGCCGCCTCCCAAAAATTCTCTTGGGTCAACAATTTCACCTTTCAGTGCCGTTACAGCACAAACTATAGGGGAAGTTAGATATACACTGTTATGCAGGCCTCCAGATCTGCCAGGAAAGTTTCTATTAAAAGAACGTACAGATACTGCTCCATGCCCGGGAACCTGGCCGATTCCCGCACACGGCCCACAAGCAGACTCAAGCACCCTCACTCCAGCTGCGACAATATCTGCTAAAGCTCCGTTTGCAGAAATCATTTGCATAACCTGCTTAGATCCTGGACTCAAAGACATAGCTACATTTGGGTGAACTACTCGACCTTTCAGGACATTCGCAACTTCCATTAAATCTGAATAAGATGAATTGGTACAGCTACCTATAGCTACTTGGTCAACTTTAGTGCCGGCAACTTCAGAAACAGGCACAACTAGATCAGGGCTATCAGGGCAAGATATCAAAGGTTCAAGCGCAGATAAGTCTATAGTCAAATACTCATCATAATGAGCATTTTTGTCAGCCGCTAAGCGAGTATATTTATCTCCCCGACCCTGTTTTCTAAGGTATATCTCCGTAACCTTGTCACTTGGGAAAATAGTTGTCGTGGCACCTAATTCAGCTCCCATATTTGATATTGTTGACCTTTCAGGCACCGTCAATGTTTTAACTCCAGATCCATAATATTCAAATATCTTGCCGACACCTCCTCTAACGGTTAACCTCCTAAGCATTTCTAATATCACGTCTTTGGCTGTTACCCCGAAATTGAGAGCTCCTATTAGCTCTACACCAACAATTCTTGGCATCCTAAAAAAATACGGACCACCAGCCATTGCTATAGCTACATCTAGGCCCCCGGAACCTATAGCTAACGCCCCGATACCACCACTAGTAGGTGTATGGCTATCTGTACCTAATAAACTTGTTCCTGGCACAGCAAATCTTTCTAAATGTACTTGATGGCAAATACCATTACCTGGTCTCGAAAAATAGATCCCATACTTCGCTGCAACATCTTGTAAATATGAATGATCATCAGCATTACGAAAGTCCGCTTGTAACATGTTATGGTCAATATAACTAACAGATAGATCTGTTTTCACTCTATCTACACCAGTTGCTTCAAACTGCAAATAAGATAGAGTTCCGGTAGCATCCTGTGACAATGTTTGATCCACCTTAATTGAAATCTCCGAATTCTCTTCAAGGTTCCCAGAAACTAAGTGTTCGTTAAGTAGTTTTGTAGCTAAATTTAATTTCATTTTTTAATTAGACTGAAGTTTTGAAACTGGAACAATAACATTGCCTTCCATTATAGTTCTTGAAGTTCGGAAAATTGTTGCGCTAGGTACTATCCACCCATCTCCATCTGCAGATACGTCAACCTCTACTTTCATTACGCCGCCCGGATGACCTATCGATAATCCTCCTACTATAACATTATCAACAATTTCAAAAACTAAAGTTCCTTTAATATGCGCAGCTACTGCTGTTGCCATTGATACTGATACCGGATATGTACGATGCGCTTGACCCATTGAAATTGCTATGGCTCGTAAGTCTATATCGTCAGAATTAATTTCTCGTTTGTCTCTGGCAATATAGTTGTTTTTAGAATTAATCAAAACTATTTTAGGCAAAGCTTGAGATTCAATATGTGCAGTTTCTACATCACTCGCCAAATCAAGCATCACTGCTACTTCGCATCTTATAGCTTCAAGAACACTCTTTATTTCTAAATTCTTGTCTAAATCTTCAACAGTACTGCTCATTTGCCAATTAAAGTCTTCATGTGAAACAAAAATTGTCGGTATTCCAACATCAATTACTGAAACCTTAAAAATTCCATGCTGGGGCGTTTTAATATGATCTATTAGGGCTTTTGTGGGCAGGATGCCTTTATTTAATGAGCCTCCTGGGTTATAAAATTTTAAAGTTATTTTTGATGCTGTACCAGGAACACCGTCAATCGCAAAATTACCATATGGCAATGGGCCATCATCTGATACCGGGACGGAGGATAAAAATGTTTTGCCCGTATTAACAGCTAACACGATTACTTCTGTAACGGGTTTAGTTAACTCAACTAACCTTTCATTTATAGCGAATGGGCCAACTGCAGATGAAATATTTCCACATGTGCCGCTCCAATCAACGAAGGACCTCTCAATATCAACTTGTGCAAAATTAAATTCCACATCAATACCCGGTCTACTCGACGGAGATATGATTGCAGCCTTACTTAAGGAGGAAAATCCACCACCTAAACCATCTACTTGCCTTCCACTATTATCTGGGCTTCCTAAAACAGTCAGCAATATAGAATCAATTTGATCTTCAGAAAAATCTTTTAAGTGAGCCGAATGGAATAGAACTGCTCTACTCGTACCTCCTCTCACAAATACTGCTGGGATCTTCAAAAGTTCATCCATGTATAATATGTTTTCCAATCAAGTTTTTTGAATTTTCATTCCACTTTTACCAATATATTTGGCTCTCGGTCGAATTAATCTATTGTTACCATGCTGCTCTAAAATATGAGCAGACCAACCAGCTATTCTCGCGCTAGTAACTACATTAGTCATAAGGATCACTGGGAAGCCAATATGATATAAAAGTGGTGCCGCATAATAATCTACATTCGGAATAATGTTTTTTAAATTAGCCATTTGTTTCTCAGCCTCTAAGGCAATATCAAACCACTTGCTATTATTTCTTGAATTAGCTAATTCTAATGTCATACTTTTTAATACATGTGCTCTAGGGTCACCCGCACGATAAACTCTATGGCCAAATCCAGGTAATTTGCGTTTTTGTGCTAATGCATCTTTAACATAATTCTCTGCATTTTCTACACAACCAATTTCTTTAAGCATATTCATTGACCCATCTATAGCTCCTCCATGTAAGGGACCTTTTATTGCGCTTATCCCAGCAACTACAGAAGAGTAAACATCAGATTCAGTTCCCATAACAACTCGGCAAGCAAATGTAGACGCATTTATTTCATGTTCAGCATAAATAACTAGTATCGAGTCGAATGCATTGAGTGTTTTCTCATCAGCGATTTCACCGGTTACCATGTAATAATAATTAGACGAATGACTTAATGACAAATCAGGTTCTATTGAGGTCTCACCAGCATGGATTCTTGCTTGCGCTGCAACTATAGTTGGAATCTGTGCAATTAAAGTCTTGAGCTTTAATAATATCGAGTTTTGATCAGGGACACCTACTCCTGAATCCATAGATCCCAACATAGATACTGCGGTCCTTAAAACCGACATGGGTTGAGAATTTCCTGGAACTCCAGTCAAAAATTCTAAAATAGAGTTTGGAATACATCTCAGGGATTTAAGTTCTGCGTCAAAATCGGCCAATTTATTAGCGCTTGGCAGTTCGCTGAAAAGGAGCAGGTACGCGATCTGTTCAAAGGTCAGGTTATTCACAATATCGTTAATATCATATCCCCTGATAACTAGCTCTGGAACAGTGCCATCAATGTGAGAAATCGTGGATTCAAATGCCACAACTCCTTCTAATCCCTCGCGCACTTCATTGTCTTTCAGCGCCATTTAAATATTTTCCTTAAAAAATCTCTAACAAACATTACTCATTATAATTCTAATTTTTTAATTAGAGTATGCTATTGCAGACTCCCCGCCATCTAGCGCGATAACTTGTCCAGTCATCCAATCAGATGCTCCACTAGCTAAATATACCGCTAATAGACCCAAGTCCCTTGCGTCAGTTAGTCTTTTTAGTGGAAGGGTATCAAGCCTTGACTGTGTCATTTCTTCGGTTTTGAATATCCTATTCGTCATTTCCGTTTTAAACCAACCAGGGCTAATTGCATTAACATTCAATCCATAAGGTGCCCATTCCAAAGCCAAAACTTTAGTTAGCATTTGTAGAGCTGCTTTACTAGGGGCATAAGCTGATTCATACGCAAAAGCCAAGTTAGAGCTGGTTGAGGTAATATTAATAATCTTTCCGTTTCCTCTTTCTATCATCTGAGGCGCCACGGCTCGACACATATAAACGCTGCCGTTCAGATTTGTATTTATGATGTTTTGTAGCACCTCATCAGTCATTCCAGAATCCTGTGGCCAATGAAAGATGTCTTTATATTCTTGTTTTTGGTCTGGTAATGGAACTAAAGGACCTACAGCAACTTGCCCTGCATTGTTAACAAGAATATCGATACTTCCTAATTTATCAGTTGCTTCTTTGACCGCATCTTCTACTTGTTTAGAATCTGAAATATCGCATATAATCCCAATCGAGTTCCCGTCTAATAAATCAATTTCTTTACAAGTTTCGTCTAATTGAGATTGCGTTCTTGATAAGATAGCAACATCAGCGCCTGCTTCTGCAAATACGGTGGAAATTGCCCTACCAATACCTCGGCCTGCTCCAGTTACAATTGCTTTTTTGCCTTTTATAGAAAAATCACTCAAAGACATATGACATCCTCACGCTAAAGATTATTTGAAATTCAAAATAGTATGAGGCCATTGAGACTTTTACACAAGTTTATGGCGACCCCGACCGGATTTGAACCGGCGATCTCTGCCTTGACAGGGCAGTATGTTAAACCGCTACACCACGGGGCCATGAAAGATTCTAATAATAACAGATTTCAAGAAACAATTTAATGTCATACATCGGCTTTTATAGATATGGCATTCTGCTAGAATCCATCTATGCCCCTCAATCAACGCATTGATCATGAAATTCGTCTTAGACATCTCACAGTAGAAGAGGCATTATATCGTTTAGATAAGTACCTAGACACCTCTTTTATGCAAGAAATTGAAGAGGTAAGAATAATCCATGGAAAGGGATCGGGTAAGTTATCCAACGCAGTATGGCAAGTTCTAGAAAATCATCCGCTGGTAAGTAACTTTCGTTTCGCTAGTCTCGGGTATGGAGGACATGGCGTCACAGTCGCAGGGCTCGAAAAACGGCATCCATAATTACTATTAAATAAAATATGCTTTCAGGCGATTATCGGACAATTTCGTATTCGCTAACTGAACATTCCCAATCCTGGTTCTCTTCCATATTTTCGGGCGAAACTGTAGATATATCATATGAAACGTAAGCGCGCCCACCATGTAGAATCACCGAAGGCCTACCAGATTGCGTAAATGAATCCTTTTCATACTGTGTCACAGCTATATCAGTTATTGAATTCCATTCGTCATCAAATACCGCTAGACGAATATCATGCTCCGGTCCAATTTTTTTAACTACATTTTCCATAGCTATATATGAGACAAAGAAAAGTTTTAGCTCTGGATCATATACAGTTCCCATAGGCCAGTTACCCCACTGGGCCAAAACCTTCGAACCTATATATTTCCAGTCTTGGTCATATTGCATGACTATCAAGTCTCCGAAAAACGCTGTTGAAGTTATGAAGTTATATACCCCGTCTACAAAAACCATCGATGTGGCATTTAGATGAGGCCTGTCAGATAAAACACGACTTTCCAAAAACTCTAATTCTTCAGTAAAAAATCGGTGGCTTGTTGCTTCTCCTTTATAAGGATCTATCTCTCTTTGGTTAACAGGAGATTCTGCATCAGTAACATATAAACCAGCTACGTCAAGAATTCCATTAACATGTGCAAGCATAAAGTCATTATTAGGCTCCTTATTTGGATCCCGTAAAATTTTGGTTTCG